>ENA-UZWX01002860-UZWX01002860.1-metagenome-genome-assembly--contig:-Day-4---50m-contig-2860_pt1 | contig 38506 bp, 42 predicted proteins | sample MGYA00260347_ERZ794907 | MGnify/ENA metagenome assembly ERZ794907 | reverse complement strand
GAAAAAATTCAAGCTGAACGTATCGCCAGAGCTAATCGAGTTGCTGATGAGCGTGATCCAGAGCTAAGCACTGAACACGCGCAAACCGGACTTGTGATTACACGCTACGGCCAGCGCTTGCTGGTTGAGAGCGAATCAGGCGAGCTCTATCAATGCACAGGCAGGCGCAATATTGAGCTATCAGTGGCGGGCGATCAGGTGATTTTTCAAACTACGGATAATGGCGAAGGCGTAGTGACCGCCCTACTACCTAGGGATAATTTTCTCACGCGCTCACAAAAACTCATTGCTGCTAATATTGACGAGTTGTGGCTGGTGGTGGCGATTGAGCCACACTATCAATTTGAGTTGATTGATCGGTATTTAGTGGTGGCTGAAAATGCTGACTTACCGATTAATATCGTGGTTAATAAAATTGAATTATCTGATAATTTTGATCAAGTTAAATACGATTTTTCAATGTATGAATCTGCCGGTTACAATGTTAGTTATTTGAGTGTTAAAGCGCAGACTAATGTGGCCGAATTTAAGTCGCAACTCAAGCACAAAACTCATATCTTTTTAGGCCAGTCTGGCGTGGGCAAATCCTCGCTCATTAATGAGCTGATTCCTGATTTAAACTTGCGGGTGAATGAGATTTCCACCAAGAGCAAACTCGGTAAACACACCACCACCAATACCACGCTCTATCACATCCCTTCAGGTGGTGATTTAATTGACTCTCCGGGCATTCGCGAGTTTCAACTCGACGAGCTAACTGATAAAGAAATTCTTAGTGGATTTAGAGAATTTAAGCCGTTTATTGGCCAGTGTAAATTTCGCAATTGTGCACACATTAATGAGCCCAAATGCGCCATCAAAACAGCAGTTGAAACAGGCGACATTCACTCGCTACGCTACCATAACTATTTGCAGTTAATTAACGCATAAAATGGAGGTTCAAATTGTTGATCAAATTAGTGATATTGATCGCACACAGTGGAATGCGTTGATTGATGACAACAATCCTTTTTGTAAGCATGAATTTTTAGCAGCGCTTGAGATGCATCATTGTGTGGGTGAGAAGTTCGGCTGGATTCCTAGACATGTGATTGTAAGCGAAAACGAACAACTAATCGGCGCTGCGATTTTGTATGAAAAATATAATAACTATGGCGAATTCGTGTTTGATCACGTTTGGCACAATGCATACGAAAAATATGGGGTGAATTATTATCCAAAACTCACCTCAGCCATTCCTTATACACCAGCAAGTGGCCCACGGTTTTTAGCAGCTAAAACTGACGAAAAGCGTGTTTTTCCAGTGCTACTAAGCGCCATTTACAAAATTTGCGAAAAAATTAACGCTAGTAGTTTTCATTGTCTTTTTCCAAACAATGAGATTGATTTTTTTAAGGAAAAATCGCTTTTTATCCGTAATGACTGTCAATTTCATTGGAAAAACCAAAATTATGCGAGTTTTAAGGACTTTTTAGCTCATTTAAAGCAAAAAAAGCGCAAAAACATCCGACAAGAGCGCTCCAAGGTGCAAAAATCTGGGGTTGTTATTCGTCAATTAGATGGAAATAGCGCTGGTGAGGCTGATTGGCAAAATTTCTCAAATTTTTACAATCAAACATTCTTAGAAAAAAGCGGTACACCAACACTAAATCTTGATTTTTTCAAAACCATTGCCAAAACTCTGCCCGATCAAGTGTTGCTATTCTTGGCAGATTTAGAGGGCGTGTGTATCGCTGGATCGCTAATGTTTAAAAGCGATACTCATTTATATGGACGCCATTGGGGCTGCTCTGAGCAAGTAGATTATCTTCACTTTGAGGCGTGTTATTATCAAGGTATTGAATACGCTATCAAACACAATTTGCAAGTGTTTGAGCCTGGCGCTCAAGGCGAGCACAAGGTTGCTCGGGGCTTTACGCCTACGCTTACTCAATCTGCACATTGGATTAAAGACGAGACATTTAAAGAGCCTATTAAACATTTTTGTCTGCAAGAAGCTGAACATGTTGAGCGCTACATACAGCAAGTAAACACGCATAATCCTTATAAAAATTCATGAAACAATACTCACCTTCTTGCGATCAAAACAAAGATCCGATTTTAGCGGTGATTAAACCGCTACTTTGCAACGCTACATCTGTATTAGAAATAGGCAGTGGCACAGGCCAGCATTGTGTGTATTTTGCCGAAGCATTACCACATCTTGTTTGGCAAGCGAGCGACCAAGCGATATACTTAAAGAGTGTTAATGCTTGGATAGCAGATGCTCAGCTAAATAACATCCCTCAAGCGCTAGAGCTTAATGTAGACGTTAGCTGGCCATCTGAGCAATACGACGCTGTTTTTTCTGCAAATACCGTACATATTATGAGTTGGGAGATGGTTATTAACCTCTTTCAAGGGCTTGGAGAAATCCTGCTTAAAGACGGGCTGTTTATCCTTTATGGGCCGTTTAACTACAATGGCGAGTACACCAGCGCCAGCAATGCTAATTTTGACTTGTGGCTAGCGCAGCAAAACCCGCAAAGTGCGATTCGTGATTTTGAAGCACTAAACCAACTCGCCAAGCAAGCAGGATTAGCACTTATTAAAGATTATGAAATGCCGGCGAATAATCGAATTTTGGTTTGGGAAAAATCTTAGATTGAAACGGTTTGGATAAGTTGTTTTATTCAAACTCCATTTGTTTGAAAATACGCTCTGCATTTTGTTTGTGCAACTCTCGGTAAGTGCCGCGATCTCTAAACATAGATTGATCAATATTGTAGGCTTCGTATAAACCGCCATCGTCCTCTAGTACCTTTTCAACCTCGCCACGCATATAGACTAAATAATCTTTAGTAAATTTGGTAATCGTGGCTAAATCGGTTGGTTCGCCATGGCCTGGAATGATAAGAGTTGGCTCTAGTGCTTCAATCTTATCCCAAGTCTCAATCCAAGCGGCGACGTTTGTGAGTGGGAATATTGGCAACATGCGTTCGTTAAAGGCCGTATCACCACTGATTAGAAGATTTTTCTCTGGCAGCCATAGCTGAATGTCATCAGGTGAGTGTGAAGCGCCAATATGCATCAGCTCAATCTGAGTGTCGCCCATTGGCAGGTTCATTTTCTCCTCAAAAGTGACATCTGGTCTGATGAGCTTAGTGCCAATTAATTTATCTTTTTGTACGCGTTGGGCGCGCGCAAAAATATCCTCGCCCCGGTGTTTGATTTCATTATCCGCTTCAACATGTGCAATAACAATTGCACCCTGCTGCTTCCAATAATTTGAGCCTAGGATCGCGTGACCTTGTGAATTCTCTAACACCACATATTTAACCTTTTGATCAGTCACTTTTTTGATCTCTTCGTGCAAGGCTTTGGCCACTAGGTAGCTACCACCAGCATTAAATACCAGTACGCCATCGGTGGTAACGATAAAAGACAGGTTGTTGTTATGATAGGCATTTTCGTAAGTATAGGGCTGTGTGGCGCCAATCGCAGAATAGACATTTTCTGCCACTTCTACTGGCAATCTGTACAGAATATTGCTCGGCTCATAATCACTAATTCTGACAGGATTAAGCTCTTCTTTCCAAGTAAAAAATCCATCAGAATAATTTTTAACATTGGTATAACCCATGTTTTCTAAAGTTTTAGCTGCGAGTGGCGAGCGCAAGTTGCGTCCGCAATAAACAATAATTGGTGTGTCTTTTGATTTGACATGATCGGCAATTTGAAACTCTAACCAGCCACGTACAATATTAATATTTTGGCCGCGTTTGATGGTGCCAGTGTAGTTTAGCTCGAAAGGCGAACGCACATCAATCAAGACAACGTTTGGATCTTCATTGAGGATTTTGTCTAATTCTTCGGTATTAATATTAACAATTTGCTTGTTAACCGATTCTAGCATTTTGTTGCCATCAACAATATCAATATCAGCTTGAGCGTTAAACATGGTAAGCGTTGTTATAATGGCTAGGACTTTTTTCAACATAATTATCAATAGAGGTAATAAATTATCTTAATTATCTCATATGGAGATGCACTGCGCCAGGATTTAAATCTTGATATAGAGGCCAAAAGAAAAAGTAAATAGAAATGAATGGCATTCTTACAAAACACTAAAGAGGATTTTTTTTAATTATGAGTCAAGAACAAATTATTAAGCGCCATCAGCATGCTTTTAAGCAGTTTGGACATCATCCTAATGCACTATTATGGAGTGGAGTGAAAATCCAATATTTGCGCTTCGAGCAGATTGCTAAGATTGGAATTCAACCAAGTGACTCACTACTTGATGTTGGTTGTGGTTTTGCAGATTTATATTTCTATTTAAAACAGCAAGGAATTGACACCCAATATAAAGGGATAGATATTGTCAAAGATTTTATTAATAAAGCACAATCAATTTATCCAAATGCTCGATTATCAACTAATGATATTTTCTCGCTCAACCCAAAACCTGAAAGTGTTGATTATTCAATGCTTTCAGGTACGCTGAATTATGTATTTGACGATGCGCAGACTACCGCCAAACAAACCATTGAAAAAATGTTTACCACTTGCAGAAAAGGCATTGCTTTTAACTTATTAGATAATGATGATCAATGGTCAAGCTCGCGTAACGACTTGCAAACCTATAGCAAGCAAGAGGTTGAATCTTGGGTAAAAAATCTCACCCCGAATTATCAACTCATTGATCACTACCTAGATAACGACTTCACCCTACTCGCTTGGAAAAAATAACGCCGTATTGTTGCTAATAATCTCAAGTCTTGCGTTGTGTGTTTTTGCTAAATACCGCAAGGTTTTTTCACTAAAAAAACAAATATGAGTCGGGTCATTTTTATAATACCAGGTTGCAAAATCAACTTCATTAGTTAATAGCTGAGTCATAACAGCCAATACCCCGCCAGAGTTTAACATTGAAAATAATCGATTAATTTCAAACTCTGGATCAGACAGATGCTCTAACACCTCAGTGGCAGTAATAAAATCGTACTGCCGATTAAAAACCTGGCTATTGTTGGCATAATATTTATCAAATAAGTCAACTAAATGATCTTTGTCTTCAAACATTTTTGATAGAGTTGGGCCAGGGCCACAGCCAAAATCCAGCCCCTTGGAATGAGGTTTAATATGTTTTAATACAGGATTAAAAACACTTGTCAAGAACTGTCTATAACCTGTGTCATCTTCATTGTTTTGATGAAGATCGTAACGGGATTTTTCATCCACATTATTTAAATGAAAACGCTTAGGCGTAAAAACTAAACTACACTTTGAACAACATAAATAGCTGGCATTTTCATTTAAATAATAAGGTTTTAACTTATCAGAACCACACAATAAGCAAGTATTCTCTTGACTCATTGCGCAGTAAAAGAACTAATTAATGAGAACAAGATCCTGTGTGAACATGGCCATGCTCTAACTCATCAGCAGTTGCCTCTCTAACGTTCTCAATGCTAACGTTAAAGTGCAGTGTTTCACCTGCTAATGGATGATTAGCATTAATCGTTACTGTCTCTTCATTAATTTTTTCAACACGAACGATGAATGGATTACCCTGCTCATCTTGTGATTGAAGCTCCATGCCCACTTCTAGGTTGTCAATACCTTGTAATGCTTCCATTGGAATCTCTTGAATACCTTCTTCATGATGAACGCCATAGCCATCTTCAGGTGCTACCGATACATCACAAGTTTCACCAACTTTCTTGCCTTCAAGCGCTGCTTCCAAACCCGGAATAATATTACCATGGCCTTGGATAAACGGCATAGGTTCTTTGCCTTGTGATGAGTCAATCACCTCACCCGCATCGTTTTTTAAAGTGTAATGCATTTCAACTACGGCATCTTTTTTTACAGTCATTATTTTTCTCCTTAAGTGGCTAAAGCCTGGGTTAATTGATACAAAACCCGCAAGATTGCAGGCGCCTAAAATTGGCTTGATTACTATATAGGGATGAATATTATTTATTCAACCATCTACCTTGTGAAAACCAAACAATCCATGAGACAACAAATATGCCAAATGCGCCATCTTGAATCCAAGGCCCAATAGGATACTGCTTAACCACTAAAGCAAGCAAAAATAAAGCCAACACCAAAAAGCCGGTTTTGCATTTGATGCGATCTTTTTTCAGTTCATGCCTCTTGCAATGCAAAATCACATCAACAAGATTTTTAAAAGGGTAAATCAGTAAAAAGATGATCAGTGGCGTCAAAACCACCGATATGGCAATAGAAAGCACGCCGTCCACATCCGCTTCAACAAAACCCAAATAAGCCCCTATATCCATTCCTGCAAGCGTTGAGATAATCCAATCTCCTGGGAACGCTGCCCAATCAATGGCTATTTGCCAGAGTTGTTCGCTAGTCTGAGTCTCAGTATTTAAAACTGCGTCTGTATTTTTCATCTTTAAATACCTTTTATCTATTAAAAAAACGCCTATTTTATAGACGAAAAAAAAGCTTTCAATCACTTGAAAGCCTTTAATAATATGGTGGGGGCGTGAGCGATTTGAACGCTCGACCAGCGGATTAAAAGCCCAAGCTAAAACGCCTAAAAATAGCCTATATCGCCCTACTAAAGCATTTTTATGTCACTCTAAAACGATATAAGCCGTTTTAGAGTGTTCTTTGTCGGCGTTTTGTCGGCTTTATTTTATATCCAGTTTTTTAAACTTTAGCCACCATATTATGACCCTTTGTTACAATTGCAATTATACAGATTTAGTAAAAAATATTTTATAAACAATGATTAATCTTCTATCACTTTATGGACCACGCCATGATCCTGCAATTCACTAATTGACGGATACCACATGTCCTCAGAATCTGCTTGATACATCTTGCTAGTAAACTCTTTACTAGCCCCTCTTTTTCTAAAAAATGCAGCATCCTTATTTTAATCTTCAAATAAGTCTAAATCACTTAACTTCAGTTTTGGATAAGCATAGCTATATTTATGAAACCCTAAGTAGGAATCCTCATGAATAAATCTCTTACTTCCTGAAATATAAGCAATGGTACAGGCAGATGAGCAGCCATTATTGGTATAGGTATTTAAACTATTAAGTAGTATTGTTTTGGATAGTTGTGAAGCTTCATAAAGCAGGCCACCATCACTATTTAAAACGATCGCTACAACACCTGGGTTCTGGTTAACTAATTTTTCTACTTGGTCTGAAATTCCATAATCTAAATCACCATTTAAAATCATAATATTATCGTCAATTGAGACATCATAATTATGCTGTTTAGATAATACAAAAGCGTCGTGTACAAGCACTTTGTACCATTCAATATCTTTAATCTCGCCAGCTATTGAACCAAATAATCCAATAATAACCGTGAACTTAACAACCCTAGGCCAATCAGTTAGATCAATGGCTAAACAAACAAGTCAACTCGTAAAAACCAATTATCTGCCAAACATGTTTTTCATGTAGCTACTAGGCGAGGTAAAGGAATTTACACCTCGGTTCATATCAAAACGCATACGTTCCATATTTGGCCCCATAGTAGAAACTGATGGTGCCATTAGGTCTACCGAAGCCCTAAGACCGTCAAGATCTTCTGACATTAGCTGATACATGTCATACATGTGTTGGTCCACTTCTATAAATTCTTGTTTCATGACGGAAATGTCAGCTGACATGCTAGAAATATCTTTATTCATCAAGCTGATATTCTGATTCATTTGATCTATATTGCTGCCCATATTGACCATACTATGATTCATCATGCGTATGTCTTGACTCATTGTCTTCATATCGACCGACATTGCGGCCATATTATTATGCATTGAGCGCATTGACAACATCATGTCATACATCACAAAAAGCATTACCGCTGCACCCATCCAGGATCCACCAACAACAACAATTACTCCCCAATTTGTTTTCTTTGTTTCATTCATAAATAGCAATGTTACTTAATATAAATTACTTATTGAAGCCAATATTCTGTTTTATAGCTAATCATTTGGCTTTCTCTTTTTTCTTGATGAGCTTACCTTTTAAACTCGTGCAGTTTTAGATGTATAGATCTTTGTTCCGCACAAATAAGAGATATATAAATTCTCCCTAGCTTTTGGTACGTCATTCATTGCGGCTTTGGTAAGCCACTTGATAGATTGACGTTTGTCTTCATAGTGGACAGGTAAGCCTTAAGAATCGCTTCATGGAAGATGGTGCTGTGGCTACTTTAAAGTTTCCAATTAGATAAAAACCAGAATAGCTCTTAACATTAAAATCATTGTTTATAGTAAGTACGCACATGCACTATAACGCATTAAATATCATCAAATGTATTGAAATAATGTGCGCCTGATGTGCGCCTAGTATTTTTAAACAGACGAAAAAAAAGCTCTCAATCGCTTGAAAGCCTTTAGGTATATGGTGGGGCGTGAGCGATTTGAACGCTCGACCAGCGGATTAAAAGTCCGATGCTCTACCAACTGAGCTAACGCCCCCTATTGGTTTTTTCAACACTAAGTGCAAAAAGTGAAATTATACATTATCTCTATTTAAAAACAATCAAAAATTAGCCTTTATTTACCATTTCTTTTAAGCTTTTTCCCGGCTTAAAAAATGGCACGTATTTTTCCTCTACCTGTGTTCTTTCACTGGTTTTTGGATTAATACCTTGGCGGGCTTTTCGATGTTTTTTTAAAAAACCACCAAAACCTCTAATCTCAACTCCCTCGCCCGATACAATCGACTGAGTGATCTTTTCCAAGATGCAGTCAACCGCCAATTTAACATCGGATTTTTGCAGGTTGTTATGTTCAGTTAAGGTTTGAATTAAATCGGTTTTTTTCATAATTTCACCATAAAAAAAAGGCCGCCTTGTATTGCTACTCAGCGGCCTTTTTAATCAATAAGATTTACTTATCTTTTGCTTGCTTAAGTAAGTCACCTAATGTTGAACCTGTTGCTTCATCAGAAGACTGCTTATTGTAGTCTGCCATAGCCGCTTGCTCTTCAACTGAATCTTTAGCTTTGATACTAACTGAAACATTGCGAGATCTTCTATCAACATTCATAATAACCACTTCAACTTCAGCACCTGTCTTAAGTACTGTTGTTGCATCTTCAACACGCTCTTGTGAAATCTCACCCGCTTTTAAGTAGCCAGTAATATCATCAGCAAGCTGAATTACAGCGCCGCGTGGATCAACTTCTAAGATTGTGCCTTTAACAATAGAACCTTTCTTATTAGCTGATGCATACTGCATGAAGTCATCTTCAGCAAGCTGCTTAATACCTAAAGAGATGCGCTCTTTTTCTGCATCAATGTTAAGAATAACAACTTCTAATTCTTGACCTTTTGAATAGCTAGATACTAACTCTTCAGAAGACTGCTTGTCCCAAGAAATGTCAGCTAAGTGAATTAGACCGTCGATGCCACCTTGTAAGCCAACGAATAAACCGAAGTCAGTAATTGACTTAACATTAACGATAATCTTGTCGCCTTTGTTTTGTGTTGCTTCAAATGCTTCCCAAGGATTTTCTAAAGCTTGCTTCATTGACAATGAGATACGGTGCTTAGATTCTTGCACGTCTAAGATAACCACATCAACTTCTTGACCTAGTTTAACAATCTTAGAAGGACGAGCGTTGGCATTTGTCCAATCCATTTCTGAAACGTGAACCAAACCTTCAACGCCGTCTTCGATACGTACAAACGCTCCGTAGTCAGTAAGGTTAGAAACCGTACCAGTTACCTTCTTACCGATTGGTAGGCGATCAGAAATACTATCCCAAGGACTAGCAGTAAGCTGCTTAAGACCTAGTGATACACGCATCTTCTCTTTATCGTAGTTAAGAACCTTAACTTTAATTTTGTCGCCAATTGTAAGTTTTTCAGATGGGTGATTAACACGCGTCCAAGAGATATCTGTAATGTGTAATAAACCATCAACGCCACCAAGATCAACAAATGCACCGTAGTCAGCCAAGTTCTTGACGATACCTTCGATTTCTTTACCTTCTTCAAGTGTCTCAAGTAATGCTTCACGATCAGCTGAGTTAGCTTCTTGCATAACTGCTTTTCTAGAAATAACGATGTTGTTTCTAACTTCGTCCATCTTGATAACGATCGCTTCAATTTCTTGACCTGTAAGATATGAGAAATCTTTAACAGGGCGAACATCAACTAATGAGCCCGGTAAGAATGCTTTAACAACGCCAATATCAACTGTCAAACCACCTTTAACAGCACCAGTAACAATACCAGTAACTGTTTCTTTAGAATTCATTGCAGTTTCAAGTGACTGCCACAACTTAATGCGCTTCGCATCAGCATGTGACAAGAGTGTATTACCCAGGCCATCATCGATTGATTTAAGAGCGACTTCTACGATATCGCCTTCTGCAACCTCTAATTCACCTTTTGGGTTTTTAAATTCGTCTAGAGAGATAAAACCCTCTGATTTTAGTCCAACATTTACAATCGCTTTTTCACGATTAATGCTAACTACGGTACCCATTAATAAGGCACCTACTTTTACGTTTTGTTGTTCTACACTGTTTTCAAACAGTTCAGCAAATGATTCTGACATAGTTTCTTCTTTGATATTGACCGGTAATTTTTTAGGCTATTTACGGTATCCGCCTAATGCATATCGGGTTAGTTTATTTATAAAGCTTAACCGCTTAAGCTTTAACCAATGCGCTCACTTGAGCGACTACCTCATCCAATGATAACTCAGTGGTATCAATGATAAGAGCGTCTTTTGCAGGTTTTAAAGGAGAATGTTTGCGTGAACTATCACGCGCATCACGCGCATCAACCTCTGCTAAGATCTGCGATATTATACCCTTGTGGCCTTGCGCTTGCAATTGTTTTAGACGTCTATTCGCACGCGTCTCACTACTCGCAGTGAGATAGACTTTAAATGCGGCCTCTTGGAAAACCACTGTACCCATATCACGCCCGTCAGCTACCAAGCCAGGCGCCACTGCAAAATCTTGCTGACGCTTTAACAAAGCACTACGCACCACACCAATAGAAGCAATACGAGAAGCTATCTCGCCCGTTTGCTCAGTGCGTAAAATTTTAGACACATCCTGGCCATCTAAATAAACACTGACCAGCTCACTATTCGGGTGAGTTTTAAATGATAAATCTAGATTTTTGGCAATTTCTTCTAAGGCGTTTTCATCGGCAATATCAACACCTCTACTATCAACTGCTAAAGCAAAAGCGCGATAAATAGCACCAGAATCTAATAAGCTCCAGCCTTGTTGTTGAGCGATAATACGGGCAACACTCCCCTTGCCAACGCCACTAGGGCCATCAATGGTTAAAACTGGCACACTCATTAAGCTTCAGGGCGCATATGCGGAAACAACAAAACATCGCGAATTGAGGGGGAATCGGTAAAGAGCATAACCAACCTGTCAATACCAATACCTTCACCCGCTGTTGGTGGCATGCCGTATTCTAGTGCACGAATATAGTCGCTGTCGTAGTGCATGGCCTCATCATCACCCGCATCTTTTTCAGCCACTTGTGCTTTAAAGCGCTCAGCTTGATCTTGTGCATCATTTAGCTCGGAAAAACCATTGGCAATTTCGCGTCCACCAATAAATAACTCAAATCGATCAGTGATAAACGGATTGTCGTCGTTGCGCCTTGCTAAAGGCGAAACTTCTGTTGGGTACTCAGTAATAAAAGTTGGCTGCATGAGTCTTTCTTCTACTGTTTTTTCAAAAATTTCAATTTGAATTTTGCCCAAACCCCAATTATCCTTAACCTCGATGCCTAATTTTTCAGCAGTCGCTTTAGCGTTATCTTCGTTTAAATCATCCGCAGTGAAACTTGGGTTGTACTGAAGAATCGAATCAAATACACTAATACGATTAAACGCTTTAGAGAAGTCAAAATCATCGCCTTGATAATGAATAGTTGTACTGCCACAGACGTCCACAGCAATGCCGCGAAATAGTTTTTCTGTTAAATCCATTATGTCATGATAAGTGGCGTAGGCTTGATAAAACTCAATCATAGTAAACTCTGGATTATGACGCGTTGACAAACCCTCATTTCTAAAGTTACGATTAATTTCAAACACCCTATCCATGCCGCCAACCACTAAGCGCTTGAGATAAAGCTCTGGCGCAATACGCAAAAACATTTGCATATCTAGGGCGTTATGATGCGTTTCAAACGGCTTAGCTGTGGCACCACCAGGAATGGTTTGTAGCATTGGTGTTTCAACTTCTATAAAGTCAGCATCGTTAAAGAAATTACGAATATAAGACACAATCGCACTACGACGCTTAAATGTAGCACGCGTTTGCTCATTGGTAATTAAATCAACATAGCGTTGGCGATATCTCACCTCTTGATCTGACAAACCGTGAAACTTCTCTGGCAAAGGTCTGAGTGATTTGGTTAATAGCTTAATACTATCAACACGTACTGACAGCTCACCCACGTTGGTTTTAAACAAGGTGCCCGTCGTGGCCAAAATATCACCAATATCCCATTTTTTAAACTGTTCATTATAAAAACCTTCAGGCAACTCATCACGAGTGACAAATATTTGAATTTTGCCACTAGAATCTTGCAGCGTTGCAAAACTGGCCTTACCCATAACGCGCTTAAGCATCATACGCCCTGCAATTGAGACTTTGACTGATTTCTCTTCTAATTCTTCTTTAAAAAATTGGTCGTAGTCATTTAGGATATTTTGCGCCAAATTCTCAGGTTTAAAATCGTTGACAAACGGATTACCCGCCTCTCTTAATTTATCCAGTTTTGATTTTCTTTCAGCAATTAGCTTGTTGTCGTCTTGGTCGCTCATGATTTTAATATTGTGTTTTGGTTTCTAATTCTTGTTGTGCTAGGGTTTTTGCTTTGGTCAAATCTTGCTCAGATTGAACTGCATTACCCAAGCGCTTGTGCAAAGTGCCACGATTATAATAGGCTTGGTAAAAATTTGCATCCAATTCAATGGCTTTATTTAAATCATTTAACGCTAAACCATCTTTAGCAGATTTAATATAGGCATTACCTCGATTATAAATAGCAGCTATATAGTGAGCATCCAAGCTAATTGCTTGCGAGTAGGCCTTGATCGCCTCCTCGCTCCGCTCTAGTCGATCATAACAATTGCCCAAATTATTAAAGGCACCGCTGTCAGTGTTTTTAAGCGTGATGGCTTGCTCAAAGTATTGTATAGCTGAGTCAAAATTTTCTTTTTCTTGCTCAAGATAAGCCAGACAAAAATAAGCCTCGGCACTATTTGGATTTGCCTTAATGGCATTTGACATGCTTTCAATAGCTAGGTCGTCATTACCTTGCAATTGATGCAAATTACCCAAACTTAGGTACGCATTAGCCTTAAGGGCTTCATCTGCACTTGTATGATTAATCAGCTCATTCCACGTCTGAATAGCCAGAGAAAGGTTATTATTTTTTTGGTGCGTATAAGCACTCACCATTAAATCACTCAGTTCTGTTTCGCTGTTCATAACTCAGTAATAATTAGTTTACGGGCGTTGTTGCCAGAACGATGTTCATATAAATATAAGCCTTGGAATTTACCCAAAGCCAGCTTGCCGTCAATCATCGGAATGGTTTTAGCCTCACCCGTTAGAATCGATCTGATATGACCCGACATATCAAAGTCACCTTGGGCTTTATGGCGATAATTTGGATCTGCATCTGCCACCTGTTTTTTAAAATAATCTTCAACATCAAGCAGTAAATCAGGATCTTCATTGCCAGTAATAATGAGTGATGCAGAGGTATGGGTCACAAATACATGGCACAATTGAGCATCAGCCCTTTTAAGTTGTGCATTTACCTGAGCAGTAATATCCACCACGCCACGACCTTGAGTGCTAACAACTAATGTTTGGCTCACTTAAGCAAATCCTTGGCTTTTTGTGTGTCAACCACCTCTGAGGTATTGGAGGGTTTTTTTCTTAATGAGCGAATAAAGAAAAATAAGCCCAGCGACAAAAACACAAAAGGTGCATACCATAATAAATAGGTATTTTTATTCATTGGCGGCTTAAACACCACAAAATCGCCATAACGATCGGTCATATATCGGCGAATACTATCGTCTGTTTGATTATCAACAATAAGTTCGCGCACTTTTTCACGCAAGTCTTTTGCCAACCCAGCATTCGAGCCACCAATACTTTGCCCCTGACAAACTGGGCAACGGATTTCATCAATCAAGCTACGGTATCTTTGCTCGTGAGCCTCATTTGTAAAGCTATTTGCCTCAATACTTTCGCCGAAAGCTGGCTGAAAAGCTAATAATGCAATACATAGGGCAACTCTTTTAAATAGGGCTGTTGTTTGGGTAAAATTTCGCATACGCTATTCATTGAACACTAAAACCTAGATTTTACACTTCTCGACGGATGTAAAAGGAGACCCATGCCATTAATTACACTTGATAAAATTTCTTTGAGTTTTTCAGATAAACCCATACTCAACGAGGTTAGCTCCACCATCTTAAAAGGTGACAAAATCGCGCTGATTGGTCGAAATGGCGAAGGAAAATCAACCTTTATGCGCATTTTAGCTGGCTCTATTGAGCCTGATGATGGCAAACTCAAGGTTAAAAATGGCATAAAAATTAGCTTTTTAGAGCAAATGCCGCCTGAAGACAACGATAAAATTCTGTTTAATATTGTGTCTGAAGGCTTGGGTGAAATTGGCGACATTATCGCTCAATATCAACATTTTATTCATATTGGTGAGCTTGATAAAGCGGGTGATTTTCAACAGAAAATCGACCAACTTGATGGCTGGCAATACTTGCACAAAATCGAGGCTATTCTTAATCGATTTTCGCTCGACCCACAAACCTCGCTTGCCACTTTGTCAGGCGGTTGGAGGCGTCGCGTTATGCTAGCGCGCGCTTTAATTCAGGAGCCTGATGTACTATTACTAGACGAGCCAACCAACCACATGGACATTACTGCCATTTTGGATTTGGAACGCATGCTAAAGGAATACCACGGAACTTTGGTTATTATCAGCCATGACCGTTCATTTATTGCCGGTATTGTTAATAAAGTTTTTGATCTTGATCGAGGACGTTTAAGTGTCTTTGAATGCGGCTATAAAGCTTATGTCAAGCGTAAAGATGAGCAGCTTCATGCTGAGGAAATTGCCAATGCTCGCTTTGATAAAAAGCTGGCCCAAGAAGAAGTTTGGATTCGCCAAGGTATTAAGGCTCGTCGCACTCGTAACGAAGGCAGAGTGAGATCTTTAGAGTCTATGCGCAAATCCTTTACCGATCGACGTGCGAAAAAAGGCAATGTTAAAATTCACGCTTTAGAAGATGAAAATAGAGCCTCTAAAGTTGTCTTTGAAGTAAGAAAAATTTCCTATGATATTGCTGGATTAGAGTTGGTTAAAGATTTCTCGATGTTGGTTTTAAAAGGTGAAAAAATTGGTGTCATTGGTGGCAATGGTAGCGGTAAATCTACATTTATCAAGCTACTCCTAGACGAGCTACAGCCCACCAAGGGCACAATACGACGCTCCAAAACCATTCAACTCGCCTATTTTGATCAAATGCGTGACAATCTTGATCCAAATATGAAAGCCATGGACTTTGTCTCTGGCGGACGAGAGCGCATTGAAATTGGTGGAAAAAGTAAACATATTATTGGTTATTTACGTCAGTTTTTATTCACAGGCAAACAAGCTATGGCGCCAATTAGAATGTTCTCAGGTGGCGAGAAGAATCGACTTATGCTTGCTAAAATTCTATCCCAGCCTGCCAACCTGCTGGTGCTTGACGAACCCACCAATGATTTAGATGTAGAAACCCTTGAGCTGCTAGAAGAAATGCTGGTGGATTACAATGGCACACTGATTTTAATTTCTCATGATCGAACTTTTTTAAATAATGTTGTTGGCTCAACCGTGGTACTCGATGGAGACGGCGTTATCAATCAATACGCAGGTGGCTATGACGACTATCTCATTCAAAAACAAGATAAGCTAGAAGTTCAAAAAACCAAAATAAAACCTAAACCAAAGGCTGAAAAGTCAACTGCTAACAACCCTAAGAAACTTAACTACAAGCAACAACAAGCGTTAAAGCAATTGCCTGAAAAAATTGAAAAAACTGAAATCGAAATTGGAGAAATTCAAATGCTACTCTCAGACCCAGAATTTTTCCAAACAGACGAATCACAAGATGCGCTGATTCGCCTAGCTAGATTAGAAGCAGATTTAGAACGCTACTTTGACCAATGGGGAGAGTTAGAGTGAATAAAAAAATACCGCTTATTGTTGACCTAGACCACACTCTAATTAATACTGATTTGTTATTTGAGTCTTCTATGGGAGTTTTAAAACAACAGCCTTGGTTAATTTTGGTTTATCCATTTTGGTTTTTTAAAGGCAAGGGATATTTAAAAGATCAGCTGGTTAAACGCTTTACGGTGGATGTATCCAGCCTGCCTTACCTGCAAGAAACGATTGATTACATCCATGAGCGCAAACAACAAGGATCAAGTATTATTTTAGCAACAGCTTCACACAAAGACTACGCTTTGGCCGTTGCCAAACATGTTGATTTGTTTGATGATGTTATGGCTAGTGATGCCAGTTTCAATTTATCCTCACACAACAAAGCCGACAAACTGATTGAGCGTTTTGGCCATAAGGGATTTGATTATATGGGCGATCATATGCGCGATATGCCAGTTTGGGAGGCATCGAACTTATCAATCTTAGTGAATGTTACCGATAAAATTATCAAATGCACTGCCCACTTAAACACGCTACTGATTTCTAAAAAAGCGTCATAATTCAAGCTTGGATATTTTAAATATTATTGACTTGCATTTAAGTGACAATAACACCTATTAAGCGCTAACCCTCTAACAAATACGACAAACTCCCTAATAACAAATAAATGACTGTTGTAACAATCAGGGTTGCAGCAATCACGCGGGCGATTTTTAAATTTTTACCCAGCACTCTATTGCTAATAAACCAGACGCAATAGCCAATAACAAAAGCAATAATTAATAGACGAATTAAAAACATAAAACCTACCTAGATGAGTTGAGCATTTCAACTATTTTAGTCGCTAATGCCAAATTAATGCCGTGGACTTTCTGAATTTCATCAACCGAAGCTTGTTTAATCTCTTGCAATCCGCCAAAATAATTAAGCAGTGCAGCTCGCCTAAGTTTACCAACACCCGGGATAGCTTCCAAGGGAGAGGTGGTGCGTTTTTTAGAGCGCTTGAGGCGATGATTTTTAATGGCGAAACGATGCGATTCATCGCGAATATGATTTACCAGCATTAGTGCTGGATCATGGGGTGGTAGATTGATTTTACGCACCTGACCATGCTCAACCATAATCAACGTTTCCAGGCCTGCTTTACGCTTTTCACCTTTGGCAACACCGACCAATTGAACCTCGTCAATACCAATAGAATCCATCACCATAATGGCTTGATTAAGCTGACCCAGTCCGCCATCAATAAAGACCAAGTCTGGCAACGGCTGTTTGTTTTTTAAACGTTTAGAATAACGTCGAAAAATCACTTGATTCATCGCCGCATAGTCATCACCCGGGGTGATATTTTTAATATCAAATTGACGATATTTACTCACCTTCGGTACGCCTTTTTCAAACACAACACACGAGGCTGTAGTCGATTCACCCATCATATGACTAATATCAAAACATTCCATTGTTTCTGGCAGTTTTTTTAAATTCAAAATACTTTGCAAATGCACGAGGGTTGATTTCTTTCTAAATCTAGCCAAAAGATTTTGATTAAGATTTTCTTTGACAGTTAGATTTGCAATTTTTAAGTAATGCTTTTTATCCTTGCCCGGGGTATCAATAATATGCGTGTTAAGCGCTGTAGAAATATTTTTTTTGTCTAATAGTTGATGACTAAGCAGTAGTTGTTTTGGTGTATCTTTGCCGACATAATACAAAGGTAAAAAAGCACTTAAAACCACTTCAACTGCTTGATGGGATGAGTTTTTCGGCAAGATAAATTCTTGCCCTACTTGCTTACCCGAACGAATAAACAACACCTCAATTGCATTAACGCCATCTTGCTGACAAACGGCAATAACATCCATATCCGCTGTAGAGTTTGAAGCATGTCGCTCCTGAATTTTTCTTAAATCAATCAATTGGTCACGCAGACGTGCAGCCAGCTCAAAATCTTGATGAGTTGATGCAATTTGCATTTTTTCAGAAATTTTATCCAATGTTTGCTTGCCTTTCCCTGAAAGAAATAAAGACATCATTTTTACATCTTGTTGGTAATTCTCATCATTAATATGGCCTACGCAAGGGGCACTACACAGGCCAATTTGATACTCTAAACAGGCTCTAGATCTAGACCTGTAGGTGGCGTTAGTACACTGTCTAACTTTAAATATTTTCTTTAACAAGCCAAGAGAATCTCGCACCACATGCGCCGAAGGATACGGCCCAAAATACTGGCACTTATCTTGCTTCTTACCTCTAAAAAAACTCACCCTTGGATGTTTATCATTACTAATAGCAATATAAGGATAACTCTTTGAATCTTTTAGCAAAATATTATATCTTGGCATATGCTGTTTAATCAACTCTGCCTCAAGTAGTAATGCCTGGGTTTCTGTTTCGGTGACCAAAACCTCAAAGCTATCAATATTAGCCACAAGCGCTCGAGTCTTACCGCTATCATGACGTTTAACAAAATAGCTAGAAACTCGGTTTTTTAAGTTTTTAGCCTTGCCAACATAAATGACCAGGCCCTGCTTATCCAGCATTTGATAAACACCGGGATTTTGCGTTAGATTGTCAAGTTTTTCTTGAATGAGCATGGGTGAAAAAGGTAAAATTAAAGCAAAATTTTTTTCTAATTAAAAAACATGATTAAAACAGCGCTTATTATATTATCTATCCTGCAAATGAATTTTGCTTTTGCACAATCAGAAGCTCCAAAAATTCCCATTGATAAAAAAGAAGTGATTGAAATTCTCGATCCTCCTGGTGCAGCAGCTCTTAACATTATGCTTAGTGCGCTTTCTTCGTTTAAAGAGCTGAAAAAATCTGAGCAAGCCTCAATCGAAAACACCACAAGCTTAGTCAAGATAAAGGTTTTGCCTTTTATTGATCTGCAAACCAGCACCCAAATCGCTCTTGAAGATCATTGGGATCAATTAAATATTGCACAAAAACAATTGTTTATTAACTACATTGAACATTCTTTAATCAAAGATTATGTCGGCATGCTGTATTCCTACAAGGATATAGATTTTGTCGAAATTGCCTTACAGAAAAAAGTTTTAAGAAAAGACAATAAAGCCTTAGTTAAGCTTGAAATCAAAGCCAATGCACAAAGCAAACCTTCGTTAATTACTTTAAAAATGATTAGGAATGAACGCTGGAGAATATATGATGTGGTGTTTGCTGGCGTGAGTGTTGTTAAAAATTATAACGCACAGTTTAACTCACATATTAAACGCAAAGGCTTAGACAGTTTAATTCAAAAAACCTTTGACAAGCTTAATCAGAAATAATGTATAAACTGGTTATCAAAGGCGGCACACCCCTTAACGGCACGGTTAAGATTGCCGGGTCTAAAAACGCCGCCCTGCCTATTTTGTTTGCCTCAATTTTAGCTGACGGTCCGCTCACACTAACTAATACACCCCATCTAAGCGATGTCTCAACCACGCTAAGACTACTCATGGATATGGGTGCAGAATTTATTCTTGAGTCTGATAGCTCACTCCATATTGACGCCTCAAAACTCACAAAATTAATGGGTGAGTACGATTTAGTTAAAACCATGCGCGCCTCAATTTTGGCACTTGGACCGATGCTGGCCAAATATAAAGAGGCCAAAATCTCTCTACCTGGTGGTTGTGCTATCGGCACTCGACCGGTCAACCTGCATTTAAAAGCCCTAGAAAGTCTAGGTGCTAAAATCCATGTTGAAGGTGGCTATATTTATGCAACGGCTGATCAGCTTATTGGTACGGATATACATTTTGAGCAAGCGAGTGTTACTGCCACTGAAAATATCCTCATGGCGGCTACCTTAGCCCAAGGCACGACCACTGTCCACAACGCCGCTCAAGAGCCTGAAATTGTAGACTTGGTGAATTGCTTAATCAGTATGGGTGCTAAGATTAGTGGTGCTGGTACACCTATTATTACTATTCAAGGGGTTGCTAAACTCTCTGGCACTAGCCATGGTGTTTGTCCAGATCGTATTGAAGCAGGCACTTATCTCATCGCTGGCGCAATTACTGGCGGAAAAATCACACTTAAAAACGCTCGCTACCAATCAATGCAGGCTATTATTAGCAAACTGCAAGAGGCTGGTGCCACAATTGATTATGATGATCGATCAATCACGCTCGATATGAAAGGAAAACGCCCTAAAGCCGTGAATGTAAAAACCAGTGCTTATCCAAATTTCCCGACTGATATGCAAGCACAATTTTGTGCACTCAATAGCATTGCCGACGGACAGTCAGCCATTACCGAAACCATCTTTGAAAATCGCTTTATGCATATTCCAGAGCTATCACGTATGGGCGCCAAGCTGACTTTAGAAGGTAACACGGTTATTTGCAAAGGTGTAAAATCGCTAACAGGCGCGAATTTGATGGCAACTGACTTACGAGCTTCGGCTTCTTTGGTGCTCGCCGGCTTAGCTGCCACAGGTACAACCACGATTGAACGCGTTTATCACCTTGATCGCGGCTATGAAACTATTGAAGAAAAATTAAAATTATTAGGCGCTCAAATTGAACGCATACAAGATTAGAGAAAAAATACCATGTTAACCATTGCACTATCTAAGGGCAGAATCTTAGAACAAACCCTACCCTTATTAAAAAAAGCCGGATTAGAAATTACTGATGAAGAGCTTAATTCTCGTAAGCTAATCCTGGACACCAATCTTGAGGATGTCAAGGTGATTATTATTCGTGCTACTGACGTACCCGTTTTTGTACAACATGGTGCTGCTGATATGGGCATTGCTGGCAAAGATGTGCTACTAGAGCATGGTGCCAACGGCCTGTTTGAAATAATAGATTTAGGCATTGCTAAATGTAAGCTAATGGTAGCGGCAAAATCTGAGGATTATCAGCAAGAGGGGGTTTTAAAAGTCGCCACCAAATATGTTAATTCTGCCAAGCAGTATTTTGAGAAACAAGGCCAGCCTTGTGAGATTATCAAACTATATGGTGCAATGGAGCTTGCTCCTGTCGTTGGCTTGTCGCACTGCATTGTAGATTTAGTCGATACCGGTAATACTCTCAAGGCCAATGGCCTTATTCCGCTAGACCATATTGTAGATATTAGCTCACGCTTAGTCGTCAATAGCGCCTCATTTAAAACCAAAAATACAGCTATTAAAACTTGGATTAACGCCATCGAGAAAAACTTATGATCACAAAACTTGCCTCTAATCAGTCAGATTTTCAAGACAATTTAAGCAAGCTGTTAGCTTGGGAAAGTGTTTCCAATACCGATGTCGCCAAAACTGTAGATAGCATTATTGCCAATATTCGCACGCATGGTGATAAATCTTTGGTAGATTACACCAACCAATTTGACAGAATGAATGCTGGCAATATGGCCGAGCTGACCATTGAAGTATCCGCACTAAAGGAAGCTTTTGATACACTAGACGATCAACAAAAAACCGCTTTAAAAACCGCAGCCGATCGCGTTAAAAATTATCACCAAAAACAAAAGCAAGACACTTGGACTTACACCGAAGATGACGGCACGATGCTTGGTCAAAAAATAACCCCACTAGATCGCGTCGGCTTATACGTACCAGGTGGCAAAGCAGCTTACCCTTCTTCGGTGCTAATGAACGCCATTCCTGCCAAAGTAGCTGGCGTTGAAGAGCTTATCATGGTGGTACCAACACCAGATAGTATTACCAACCAACTAGTACTAGCTGCGGCTTATATTTCAGGTGTAGATACCGTCTTTACCGTGGGTGGTGCACAGGCTGTTGCAGCGCTGGCTTACGGAACAGAGACCATTCCCAAGGTTGATAAAATCGTTGGTCCGGGCAATATTTATGTAGCTACTGCCAAGCGTGTCGTCTTTGGCCAGGTAGGCATTGATATGATTGCTGGACCAAGTGAAATTTTAATCATTTGTGATGGTAAAACCAATCCAGACTGGATTGCCATGGATTTATTCTCTCAAGCTGAGCACGATGAAGACGCTCAATCTATTCTACTTTGCCCAGATGCAGACTTTATCGACCAAGTTGAAGCAAGCATTGCCAAGCTATTGCCAACCATGGAACGTAAAGCTATTATTGCCACTGCGCTTAAAGATCGTGGCGCTCTGATTTTAACCAAGGATATGGATGAGGCAATCTCACTATCAAACCAAATTGCGCCTGAGCATTTAGAACTCTCTGTTGAAGATCCACAAACCATGCTGGACGACATTAAACACGCGGGTGCAATCTTTATGGGCAGGCACACTTGCGAATCACTTGGTGATTATTGCGCTGGTCCAAACCATGTGCTACCCACTTCTGGTACAGCACGCTTTTCCTCGCCTCTCGGTGTTTATGATTTCCAAAAGAAATCTAGTTTGATTATGGTGTCTGATGAGGGTGCTAATGTTTTGGGTGAGATTGCTGCCACACTTGCAGATGGTGAGGGGTTGCAAGCTCACGCACAGTCCGCCCGCTACCGAATCAAATAGCTTTGTCTTTTTTCCTTCTGCTTTGTTAGATTTTTAAAATTTTCAATCGCATAGATTTACTATGCTCAATCAAATTTTATAAAATCTGCCTTACACAAGAAAAAAATACTTGTTATTTGGGTGCAAAGGTTGGTCATTTCGATTATTTCTGAAATTTTGACGATAGTTTAAAACGGAAATTTATTGCCGCCGCCCATGCCAGGAAGTTTCATTTTAGATAAATCAGGCATGCCAGCAGGCATTTCACCGCCAGCTTGAGAACCGGCCATTTTCGCCATCATTTTTTGCATTTTTCCGCCGCCCATTTTTTTCATTTGTTTTTGCATTTTTTCAAACTGCTTTAACAATTTATTAACATCTTGTGGCGATGTGCCTGAGCCATTGGCAATACGGTTTTTACGTGAGCCTTTAATGAGCTTAATATGAGAACGCTCTTTAGGCGTCATCGAGTTGATAATTGCCACCATTCTTTTAGTGTCTACCCCACCCATCATTTGATTTTTAACACTCTGAGGAATTTGACCCATACCCGGCATTTTATCCATTAAAGCCTCCATGCCGCCCATTTGCTCCATTTGCAAAAGTTGTTCACGCATATCGCCCAAATCAAACTGACCTTTGGCCATTTTTTTAACGGATTTTTCGGCTTTTTTATGATCAACTTTACGTGATATTTCTTCCACCAAAGAGAGTACATCGCCCATACCGAGTAAGCGCGAAACCACACGATCTGGATGGAACGGCTCGAGTGCGTCAATTTTCTCACCGACACCCAAAAACTTAATCGGCTTGCCGGTGATGTGGCGTACAGAAAGTGCTGCACCACCTCGTGCATCACCATCGGTTTTGGTTAGAATAACACCAGTTAGTGGCAATGCATCAGCAAATGCTTTGGCGGTATGAGCCGCATCTTGACCAGTCATCGAATCAACCACAAAAAGGGTTTCGATTGGATTAACTTTTTTCTGTAGCGTTTGGATCTCGTCCATCATCTCGCTATCAATATGCAAGCGACCAGCGGTATCTACCAATAACACATCGTGGAATTGTTGTTGCGCATGCTTTTTAGCTGCTGCGACAATTTTTTCTGGCTTTTGCTTGATATCTGATGGGAAGAAATCAACCTCAACTTGTTTGGCCAAAACCTCTAACTGCGCAATGGCTGCTGGACGATAAACATCCGCACTTACCACCAACACTTTCTTATTTTCACGCTCTTTTAAGTAACGCGCTAATTTAGCAATTGAGGTAGTTTTACCTGCACCTTGCAGGCCCGCTACCATCACCACTGCAGGTGGTTGCGCTTTAAGATCTAGGGTTTTGTTTTCACCACCAATAATATCGGTCAATTCTGTTTCAACCAGCTTAATAAAAGCCTGAGATGGGTTAAGCCCCTCTGCCACTTTAAGCCCAAGTGCTTTTTCTTGAACGCGATCTAAAAAAGCCTTAATGACTTCAAGGGCAACATCGGCCTCTAGCAAGGCACGGCGCACTTCACGAATGGCTTCTTTTATATTGGATTCGGACAGCTTATTTTTGCCTTGTAAGGCTTTAAAGCTATTGGATAGGCGATCGGTTAAATTATCAAACATTATTACTATTATTGAATCAAAGTATCGTATTATAGTACCTTGTATTAATCCAACCAGTTAATTATGTTTTTATCTTATTTTGCAATATTGGCTTATTTAGCTGCAGCCCTTTTGCTCATGCGTTTTTTTAGCAAAAATGAGCTTGCTCACCCTCATCAGCAAACTACTTCTTTACTGATTAGTTTTGCCATTATTGCTCAAACACTGACTTTCACTAATTTTTGGACGACAGAGGGCGTTGTATTTGGCTTGGCAAATAGCGCCTCATTTGTTGCTTGGCTTATTGCTATTTTGCTATTTTTATCTTCTATTTCCAAGCCGGTGCACGCGCTGGGTATTTTGGTTTACCCATTGGCAGCAATTACATTAGCCTTTAGTATTGCCTTTCCAGATGCAACCGGGAAAGAGGCAACCCACATGAGTCTCGCTTTGGCATCACACGTATTTTTATCAATCACAGCCTACGCCCTACTTGCACTCGCTGTTTGTCAGTCAGTCTTATTAAAAATTCAAGAGCGTCATCTTCATGGTAGAAAAATAAACACGTTTATCAATAAACTTCCAGCCTTACAAACCATGGAAAACTTAATGTTTCAAGGCTTAAGAATTGGCTTCTATCTGCTAACTTTATCACTGATTACCGGATTTATTATTGTTGAAGATTTCTTCACTCAGCGTTTAATACATACAGCTGCACTTTCTCTAATTGCCTGGGGTATTTTTGCCACACTTTTCTTTGGCAGAAAATTATTTGGCTGGCGTGGTAAGCAAGCTATTACCGCTACACAAGTCGGCTTTGCTATTTTGGTGTTGGCATATTTTGGCTCTAAGTTTGTGATTGAGCGCTTACTCAGTTAATCTATCTAAGGCTGGGCTTCGAATAGATTAATCGATATGAAGGACGGCTAAAAATGCCTCTTGCGGAATATCAACACGACCCACACTGCGCATGCGCTTTTTACCTTTTTTCTGCTTATCTAGTAATTTACGCTTACGTGATACATCACCACCATAACACTTAGCTGTTACATTTTTTCTAAGTGCTTTAACATTTGCACGTGAGATAATTTTGACACCAATACACGCTTGAATCGCCACATCAAACATTTGGCGTGGGATTAATTCTTTCATTTTTTCAGCAATTTCTCTGCCTTTACGCACCGAATCATCGCGATGAATAATAAGCGCTAAAGCGTCTACTGGCTCTTGGTTAATCATAATATCTAGACGGATTAAATCAGACTCTTGATAACGCTCAAACTGATAATCCATCGAAGCAAAGCCGCGGGAAACTGATTTGAGTCGATCAAAGAAATCAAGCACCACTTCATTTAAAGGTAATTCATAAACCAACTGCACTTGTCTACCTAGATAAGTCAGACTCTTTTGCACGCCACGTTTTTCTACGCATAGGCTAATAACCGCGCCGACAAATTCATCAGTCACTAAAATATTAGCGGTAATAATTGGCTCTCTAAACTCTGCAATTGCTTGATTTTCAGGCATTTTAGAGGGGCTATCAACATGATGAATATTGCCCTTACTATCTAGAATTTCATAAATAACTGTCGGTGCTGTAGTGATGAGATCTAGATCGTATTCACGCTCTAAACGCTCTTGAACAATCTCCATATGCAGCAAACCTAAAAAACCAATACGAAAGCCAAAGCCTAGCGCATCTGAGCTTTCTGGCTCGTATTGTAGTGCCGCGTCATTCAGGCGCAATTTTGCTAAAGCATCACGGAATTTTTCGTAGTCCTCACCAGAAATAGGAAACAAGCCAGCAAATACGCGCGGCTGTACCGGCTTAAACCCTTCTAATGGCTCAGTGACTGGATTTTTAGCATCGGTAATGGTGTCACCCACTGGCGCACCATCAATGTTTTTAATACTGGCCAGTAAGTAGCCTACTTCTCCGGCCTTAATGCTATCTGCTTTTTCACGCTTAGGGGTAAAAATACCCACCTCATCCACTAAATGATCCTCACCATTTGAGAAAATTTTAATTTTGGTTTTGGCCTTAATCTCGCCATCAATCACTCGAATTAAAGAAACGACACCCAAATAATTATCAAACCAAGAGTCAATAATCAGCGCTTTAATTGGCGCCTCTACCTTTCCTTTTGGTGCGGGGATTTTTTCCACAATCTGCTCTAAAATATCTTGAATACCAATGCCAGATTTGGCACTGGCGTGTACTGCGTCTGTGGCCTCAATACCGATAACGTCTTCAATCTCTTCAATCACGCGATCTGGATCAGCAGCGGGTAAGTCAATCTTATTTAGCACTGACACCACTTCTAGGCCTTGGTCTAGGGCAGTATAACAATTAGCAACAGTTTGCGCTTCAACACCCTGAGAGGCGTCCACAATCAATAGTGCGCCTTCGCAGGCAGAGAGTGAGCGCGAAACTTCATAAGAAAAATCAACATGTCCGGGTGTATCAATAAAGTTTAGCTGGTAGGTTTCACCGTTATGCGCCTTATAATCCAAAGTAACACTTTGAGATTTAATGGTAATACCACGCTCTTTTTCAATATCCATAGAGTCAAGCACTTGCGCAGACATTTCACGATCGCTCAGACCGCCACAAAACTGGATAAACCGATCAGCAATAGTGGATTTACCATGATCAATATGGGCAATAATTGAAAAATTACGGATGTTCTTCATGAGGGTGATAAAATCAAGGTTTTAAACAGCTCATTATACAAGCAATGAATAAAGTTCAACCCATTACCTGCTCTGCAACCAGTAATTTAGACGTTAGCATTCCTGACCCACAAGGGCGCAATATTATTCTGTACTTCTATCCCAAAGATGCGACGCCAGGCTGTACCACCGAAGGCCAAGATTTTAGGGATAACCATCAAGCTTTTGTCGATGCGAATGCGGTTATTTATGGCGTATCAAAAGACACATTAGCAAAACATGAGAAATTTAAAGCCAAGCAAGCCTTTCCGTTTGAGCTAATCTCTGATGAAGAAGGTGAGTTATGCGAGGTATTCAAAGTATGGCAGTTGAAAAAATTTATGGGCAGAGAGTATATGGGCATCGTGCGCTCTACCTTTATTATCAGCCCTGAGGGCGATATCCTTAAATCTTGGGACAAGGTCAGAGTTAAAGGCCATGTTAATGAGGTCTTGGAAGCGCTCCAGTCTCTATGATAAAATAAGCTTTTATCAATTTAAGTATCAACCACTATGAGCAAAGTTCAAACAATCAACTGTAAGGCAACCAGCAATTTAGATGTTGGCATTCCTGATGCAAAAGGACGCAACATTGTGCTGTATTTTTATCCTAAAGATGCCACTTCAGGCTGTACGCTTGAAGGTCAAGACTTTAGAGATAATCACCAAGCCTTTATCGATGCAAATACGGTTATTTATGGCGTGTCAAAAGACAGCATGGTTAGCCATGAAAAATTCAAAAAAAACCAATCCTTTCCGTTTGAGCTAATTGCCGATGAAGACGGCATGCTATGTGAAGCATTTGGCGCTTGGCAGTTAAAGTCTAGAAATGGTGAAGAAAAAATGGGTATTGTGCGCTCTACTTTTGTTATCAGCCCTGAGGGTGATATCCTTAAATCTTGGGACAAGGTTGCAGTAGGCGGTCATGTTGAGGAAGTTTTAGCAGTGGTTCAATCGCTATGAGCAATGTAGACTTTAACGAGGTTGATAAATTCGCCGCACTTGCTTCTCGCTGGTGGGATAAAAACTCAGAATTTAAACCACTACATGATATCAACCCACTACGCCTCAACTATATCAAAGAGCGCTGTGGCAACACCCTAGCCAATAAAAAGATTTTAGATGTGGGCTGTGGCGGTGGCATTTTAAGTGAGGCGATGGCGAGCGAAGGTGCAACTGTTACTGGTATTGACATGGCTGAAGCGGGGCTAGAAGTGGCCAAACTGCACCTATTAGAATCTGGATTGGAAGTTGATTACCAAAAAACCCCAGTAGAAGGGCTAGCCAAAACCCATGCTGGTCAATTTGACGTGGTGACATGTTTGGAGATGTTAGAGCACGTACCCGATCCAAGCTCTATTATTAAAGCCTGCGCCACATTGGTTAAGCCTGGTGGGCAAGTGTTTTTATCCACCATTAATCGCAACGCCAAATCTTATTTATTTGCCATTATTGGCGCTGAATATGTTCTTAAGCTTTTGCCTCAAGGCACTCACGATTGGGATAAATTCATCCAACCTAGCGAAATGGATGATTATTCAAGACACGCTGATTTAACCCTTAAAGGTATGATTGGCATGACTTACAATCCTTTTACCAAGGTATACAAGCTAGAAGATGACGTCAGCGTTAACTACCTGTGCCACTATTCAAAATAACACAATAAATTTATAATTTTCTTAAAAAAAGTAGTAAACTTTAGCCAGGCATTTGCTAAAGTTTATTGAGATTTATGAAAAACCTATTGGCTTTATTTTTTTTAACCCTGCATATCAACACCTACGCCCTTTCGCCCAATGAAATGCTTGTGGTGATTGGCGCGGTTAAATATTACAATGAAAATTGTAGCGGTCTCACCCATAAAGGCATGAGAAAAATGAATAAATCACTCAAGCATTTTGATATGAATAAAACACCAATTGGCATTTTAGAGAGAAATTCAATGGCTGTTTCTGGCTACCAAACAGCACAAAAATTTGGCTGTCATGGTACCAAAAGCGAAGCTCAAAAAGCAGGATACGGCCAATATATTAATTAAAAAGTTGTGCCGTAATCCTTTGATTTCTCTTCTTTTTTCTCACCCAACTCCAACACCACAAATGCCACTGCATTAAGTTTTTCATCGGATAAGCTTAAGTGCGCTTGCTTGATATTTTTACTTACCAAGTAAAGACGCAACTTCTCACTCGGAATAAAATAAGGCTTGCCATTGTCATTATTTCGAACGCTTAAATCTTGAAAACTAACCACTTTGCCAATACCTGTACCCAGTGCTTTTGCAAAAGCCTCTTTGGCAGCAAAGCGTTTAGCACAGTATGAGGCGCTATCGCCTTTATTAGCAAACAATGACTGCTCATGTTCAGACAATACACGCCTAACAAAGCCGTCTTTATTTTTACTTAAAATGTGCTCAACACGCTCAATATTAATGATATCTGTGCCTACGCCGTAAATCATCCCCTTGCCTCTATCATTAAATCTTTCATCTCTTGAGTTGCTTGAGCAAGACCTACAAATATTGCTCTGGCAATAATAGAATGACCAATATTTAGCTCCACAATTTCAGGTAACTTGGCAATTGCCGTGGTATTTTCCATGGTCAGCCCATGTCCTGCATTAACTTGTAAGCCAATTGAATGTGCATAGCTTGCCATAGATTTGATTCGCTCAAATTCTTGTTGTTGCTCCGCACCTTGAGTATCAGCGTAGTGTCCAGTATGCAGCTCAATCACCGGTGCACCACACGCCTTGGCCGCATCAATTTGATCTTTTTGCGCATCAATAAAAAGCGATACAATAATATTAGATTCGGCCAATTGGGCGCATACATCTGTCATTCTTGGAATTTGGCTGGCGACTTCAAGTCCGCCCTCTGTGGTTAGTTCTTCGCGTTTTTCAGGTACCAAACAACAGTCTTCTGGCTTAATTCTACCGGCAATAGCAATCATCTCATCAGTTGTTGCCATTTCTAAATTCATTTTAGTGGTGAGTTTTTCACGCAGAATTTCTACATCAGCATCTTGAATATGACGCCTATCTTCACGCAAATGCAGGGTGATACTATCAGCGCCAGACTGCTCACATAATAATGCCCCGTCAATTGGAGATGGATAGTGCGTGCCACGTGCTTGTCTTAAGGTGGCAATGTGGTCAATGTTAATGCCTAAATAAATACTCATAATGGATTATTTGCTAAAAAATAACGCTCGACTTTGCAAGGGTTTGTTGCCTAGTAAAGGGTTTAGTCGCTGACGGTTAAGATCTCTACAGGCCTTGAGCTGCTCTAAATCTGGCATGTTATTAATATCATCTGCTAACAACTGGTTAATTGATTTTCCCAATATTTTACCCGCAACACTTCTAACGAATCCGCCTTGATGCTGATATTCATAACTTGCATCCAGCTGAATTTCATCCCCTGATATATCACAAGAAAAATCTACACCATAACCCAACTCGGTTAACAACTGATGCTCAAATAAACGCAACAGCCAGTGACTCGACAAAGACTCGATCGTCGCTAAGTTTTCAATAAATTTTTTATAAATTTCAAACAATTCAAAGTGCGGATCTTGTTCATGCAAAAGTCTTGAAATTAACTCGTTCACATACATACCTAAAATCAGATGATCGCCTTTAAGTTGCCTAGGGATATCGTCCGCTTCCCAATGATTGAGACTTTTCAAGTCTCCCTTACCACGATAAGAAATTTTTAAATGTTGAAAGACTTGAATCGGTGTTTTTGAATTGCGCAAACCTCTACCCACCAGCCTAATTTTGCCGTGCTCAAGTGTAAAAAAATCTAACAATAAAGAACTGTCTTTAAAAGCTCTTCGATGGATTAAAAAAGCCGGAATTAGATCAACTTTTGTCATAATTGCTCATTAGCAAACATACCTTTCAACTGAAAATTCATTGCATTTCTAGAAGGCACTACAGCCATCCATTTACCCTTGCTAAATTCAGCCACAACAAAACTAAAAGATGGATTTTTAATATTTCCCATCCTAAGATCTTGCAATATCAGTTTATTATTATCAATAGCCAAGTTGTAAAAATCACTGGAAAAATCAGCATACTTATTAACCACTTGGCTATTAATATTTTTTAAATAATGACGATTTTCAACTTTGATTTCCACACCTTTGTTTCCAAAAATATCAACAAAATATTGTCTAATATAATCATCCTCCATAATAACAACTCGCCACAACAAACTGTTAAATGGCGTAGGAGTTGCAAAAGACTTGCCATTTGGCACGATTGCTTGCTGGATTAAAAATGTAGATAACAAATACACTTGTGAAAAAATCAGCGCTATTGTATTAAATGAGATATTGCGAATAAATAACACTTTTTTCCTAATAAAAAGATAAGAAATGCTAATAATAAGCGGCAATGTATAAACAGGGTCAATAATAAAAATGGATCCTATCATAGGCTTAAAATCGCTAAAAGGTAGAAACAAAGAAGTGCCGTAAATTGTCAAACTATCCAAAATTGGGTGAGTCGCCAAAACCAGAAAAACCAGCAGTAGCCAACGTAAATAACCCATTAAAGCAAAACTCTTATAGAGTAAAAAAGCGATTAATGGGGAAATTAAAGACAGATAAAACAAAGCGTGTGAAAAGCCTCTATGTTCAATAGTACGGGTTAAGTCATCTGCATGGCTAAGGAAAATATCCAGATCTGGAATGGTGGCCACAAGCCCTGAAATAAGTGCAACTTTGGCTGTTTTTTTGGGTGAAACTGCTATCCCAATAACAGCTCCTAGACTAAATTGAGTAATAGAATCCATTAATAATTAGTCATAGCCTAGTGAAGCGAGCGAGCGCTTAGAATCTGACCAACCAGTAGACACCTTAACCCAAAGCCTTAAGAATACTTTTCGCTCTAAAAAGCCTTCAATACTTTGTCGTGCTTCAGTGCCAATTGTTTTCAGCATTTCACCCTTATTACCAATAACAATGTTTTTCTGAGATTCTTTTTCAACAAAAATACGCGCAGCAATACGTTGCATTTTGCCGTCTAGCTCATACTGCTCAATTTCAACAGTAAGATCGTATGGCAACTCATCATCTAGATGACGCATGAGTTTTTCACGGATAAACTCTGCAACGACAAATTTTTCTGAGCGGTCAGTGACATAATCCGCATCAAAAATCATCTCTTGCTCGGGTAAATGTTTCAAGATTAAAGCCCTCAATGCAGTTGTATCTTTCTTTTGAAATGCTGAGAGCGGGAATAAATCAGTCGGCTGATATTTTTCTGCAATTTTTTCTAAAAAAGGTAGAACTGCTTGAGGAGAGGATAATTTATCAATTTTATTAATACACATAATCACCGGCACATCCACTTGTGAGACATGCTCCAGAACACGTGCATCTTCTTTGGTCCACTTGCCCACTTCCACTAGCCATAAGATCATATCTACATCTTTAATGCTAGAGCTTGCTGCACGGTTCATATAGGCATTAATAGCTTTTTTATTGCCAATATGCACCCCTGGCGTATCGACAAAGACCATTTGATATTGATCCGTTGTATCAATCGCATGAATACGGTGACGCGTTGTTTGCGGGCGATGAGAAGTAATTGATAATTTTTGTCCAATCAACTCATTAACCAAAGTTGATTTACCGACATTTGGCTTGCCAACAACGGCAATAAATCCTGCCTGAAATCCCATTATTTAATCTCCTTGAGTTTTTTTAAAAGCACCTGTGCACAAGCTTGTTCAGCGCGTTTAAGGCTTTTAGCATCTTGGCTTGTTTGAATATTTTGATCTTTTAAAAAGCAGTTAACGGTGAAAACAGCATTATGATCTTTGCCCACTGTCTTAATTAATTCATATCTAGGTAAAGCGTTACTACGCTTTTGCAAATATTCCTGAAGCTGGGTTTTAGGATCTTTTAGTGAATCGTTCGGATCGATCCCGTCTAAAAGCTCTTTAAACAAAGCCAAGATAACCGTATTAATTGTTTCTAAATCAGAATCCAGCAAAATAGCGCCAAAGATAGCCTCAACCGCATCCGCCTGAATTGATTCACGTCGGTAGCCGCCACTTTTTAGCTCGCCTGATCCCAAAATTAATATATCTGCTAAATTTAACGCCAAGCCAAATTTAGCCAATGTTTGGCCTCGAACTAAATGCGATCTCAAGCGTGACAACTTACCCTCTTCAACATGGCTAAAACGCTTGTATAGCTCTCGTGAAATTACCAGTCCTAAAATACTATCGCCTAAAAATTCTAGACGTTCATTATTTTTCTTACCAACACTACGATGCGTTAACGCCAGCTCGAGCAAAGACAGGTCTTTAAATTGATAGTTGAGTTTTTGTTGTAATTTTTCCATCTATAATGACGCAATATTCATTTAACAATTATTTTGTATGTTTTGGCAAGAAGACACCAATGAAGAGCATTTTACGCTTTCTGAGAGGATTCAAGAGGCTAGCTTTAAAATCCAATCAAAAATATTGCCTATGGATCATAGCTTTCTACTGGCACAAGCCCTACTCAAACACCTGCCTTGGTTAGCAGATATCAACGCTGGTATTCATGATATTGGCGTGGCTGATGGCAATGGCTGGGAGCAAAGCAAAACCGGCGGATTCTACCATCCTTCAAAACGCTCTAAACTCACCTTGCGTATTACTAAAGAGCGCTTAGAAGATGCGCAGTCATTGGTTGGCAAAACCCTTGATTTGGGCGATTATAAAATTAAAGTCGTTAAATTCATCAATAACAAACTGTTGAGTGATCTACCAGTTTTGTTTGCCAAACAAGTTGCCTGTGAGCAAAATATGACAGAAGATGATTTTTTAAAATTATGCTATCAGCAATTGTCTGAAATGGGGATTCAGGTTAAAAAAATGATGGCTGGTCTTGAGCATAATATTCAAACAGATAACGGCACAATTCACACCAGATCATTAATGGTGGCCGACCTTAAAAAAGATGAATCTGTCTTATTACAAGAAAAAGGCCTGGGTGATCATCGCCTATTAGGTTGCGGGCTATTCATTCCTCAAAAAGGTATTGAAACCATCGATAGCTAGATCGTTTGCATTGGCACGACTTTCAGTCTACAATTCTAAGTATCAATCACACAACTCTGGGAAGAAGTTATGCGCACCTTGATTCTAATTTTTTTACTACTAATCTTGCAACCATCACTGGCTATAGAGCCTGTTAAAAAAGCAGAATTTTTAGGTGGTAAAGTCGTTGACGAGCTACCAAATTGGTTTAAGGCAACCTTTATGGATTTTTCTGAAGATTTGGAAGAAGCGGCAGATGAAGGCAAACACGTGATGATTTATTTTCACCAAGATGGCTGCCCTTATTGCGCAAAACTGGTTGAAGATAACTTTCACGATAAAGCACTGGTTAGTAAATTACAAACCAATTTCGAAACCATTGAAACCAACATGTGGGGTGATCGTGAACTGACCGATTGGCAAGGAGGCGACTACACAGAGAAAGAGTTTTCAGCCAAAATGAAAATTCAATTTACACCAACCATTATCTTTCTTGACCCCCAAGGCAAAACCCTACTAAGGCTAAATGGCTATCAATCGATTGATAAAATGCACGCCACACTTGATTACATCTCCCAGAAAACCTATCTTAATCAATCTTACGCTAGCTACCTTAATAGCCTTAAAAAAGACACCTCGGGCACACTGAATGCTCACGTTATTTTCGAGCAAGGTCCACACATGCTGGCTCGAAACAAAACCCTGCCTGCACAAAAATACTTAGCGGTATTTTTCGAAGAGCCAAATTGTCCAGAATGTAATGATTTTCACAAAGAACTCATGCCACTCGAAGAAACTCAACAACATCTAAAACAAATGCAAGTTGTACGCTTTAATGCACTCTCTGATGAAAAACTGATCACCCCTGCTGGCAAGCGCACCACCGCTAAAGATTGGTACAACGAGCTTAATCTTACCTACAAACCAGCCATCGTGTTTTTTGACAAAACAGGCGAGGAGGTCATTAGAAGAGATGCTTTTTTTAAGGCTTATCATACGCACGGCATTATGACTTACGTGCTCTCAGGCGAATACAAAACTCAGCCAAATTTCCAGCGCTATCTTGAGCATAAATCAGACATTTTGAGAGAGCAAGGAATCACTGTAGATCTTTGGAAATAGGCTTAAAAACTAATTAGTAGCTTTTTTTAAGAAATGTTAGCCGTTTGCAAAAATTTCTAATATTTTTGCTATTTTTTCGAAAAATAACCTAAAGCAAAGCGCTTTCTAGCAAAGTAGCCTTAAAAAGCACTAAAAACATAACAAAACACCCTAAAATTAGGCGTTTTTTGAATATTAGACCAAAAAAAATCGCACCAAAAGTGCGATTTAAACAATTTGTGAAATTTTTAAACTGATTAAACTTTTTTCACAAACTCTGATTTAAGCTTCATCGCGCCGTGCCCAGGGATTTTGCAATCAATGTTATGATCGCCCTCACACAGGTGAATATTTTTAACCTTTGTACCAACTTTTACTGCGTTTGAAGTGCCTTTGATTTTTAGATCTTTAATCACAGTTACCGTGTCGCCATCTACCAGTATGTTGCCATTAGCATCCTTGACCACTTCTTCTTGCTCATTCAAATCATCCGCTGAAAATTCATGTGCACATTCAGGGCAAATAAAAAGATTGCCATCTTCGTAGATATATTCAGATTGGCATTGTGGGCAGTTAGGTAGGCTCATAGTTTTCTCTTATACAGTGAATGGATATTTAACCGGATCGTGATGCTTGTAACCCACCAACTCAAAATCATCCATGGTCACCCAAGTCTCAAGATCTTCCAGGGTTTTAATTTCTGGATTAATTTTAAGACTTGGCAAAGCTAATGGCTTGCGATCTACTTGCTGGTTTTTAAAAATTTCTACTTGATTTTCATACAAATGAACATTGGACAAATGGTGGCGCATTTTTTTGGCTTTTTTGCCGGTAATTTGCGCGGTAATTAGTAGCAAGAATGCCACTTGAAAATGATTAAAAGGCTGACCTAGGGCGTAGTCACTACTACGCTGATAACTCTCTAAATACAAATCATCACCCAAAAGATTAAAATGATGAGTATGCATACACGCCGGCAAACATGCACGATGAATCAGATTGGGATGATTAAAAGTCATAATCTCGCGTCTATCGTCCACACCTTTTGACAGATCCGTCACAATCTTTTTATACTGATCAAGTGGCTTATCATCTTCAATGCCCGGAAAAGCGCGCCCAATCACGCCGTAGCACATACCCATATCATCCTCACCTTTGCGATGTGGGTTATCGAGCCAAGCTTGGTTGTCATTGGCATTAGCATTCCAAGTATTGCAGCCTATAGCTCTAAATTGAGCCGCAGAACTATAGCCGCGGATATAGCCCAACATCTCGGCAATGGCGGATTTCCAAAAAAGCTTTTTGGTGGTAACTACGGGTACGGTGCCATCTGACAAATCATGCTCAAACGTCGCACCAATAATGGTGAGTGTTTTTTGTCCAGTACGGGCATTCTCCAGCCACACACCTTCGTCTAAAATCTGTTTTCCAATATCAATATATGCTTTCATTTTTTTGCTTTAAAAATAAGATAAACACCTAAAACAATCATCGGCAGGCTTAATAACTGCCCCATAGTGAGCCAATCAAACGCCAAGTAACCCAACTGCACATCGGGCACTCGAACAAACTCAATTATAAATCTAAACAGGCCGTAGAATATTAAAAATAAAGCCGAAACCGACATCAAAGGTCGCGATTTTTGACTATACACCCAAAGAATAACAAACAACACCAGACCTTCTAAAAAAGCCTCATACAATTGTGATGGATAGCGAGCTACGCCCTGCTCTTGGATAAACATGCCAAATGGGCTAGTGGTCACTTTACCCCAAAGCTCGCCATTGATAAAATTACCCATTCTGCCAAAGCCCAAACCTAATGGCACTAAGGGTGCGACAAAATCCATGGTGACAAAAAAGCTTTTATGGTATTTTCGATTGAACAATACCATAGCAAGTAGCACCCCTAAAAATCCGCCATGAAACGACATACCGCCACCTTGAATGGCAAAAATCGAGAGTGGATCAGATAAAAAGTGTGGCAAGTTATAAAACAACATATAGCCCAAACGACCGCCAACAATAACACCAATGGCGCCATAGAAAATCAGATCTTCAATTTGTTGTGAATTCCAATGGCCAGATTGCTTGGCGCGATAATTTGCCAAAAAATAGGCCGCTAAAAAAGCACCGAGATACATTAATCCGTACCAATAGATTTGAATAAAACCTAGGTCTAGGGCAATGGGATTAATAGTTGGGTAAATCATAAATGATTAAGATGGTGTGCTTGAGGTGATTCGAACACCCGACATTTGGCTTCGGAGGCCAACACTCTATCCAGCTGAGCTACAAGCACATATTTGTGCAGAAGTAAGGTAATAACCTGCTTGAGTTAGATATCATCAGATGTACAAAATACAGCTTGCATATTCGCCACTAATTTTAAGATTTTTGCATCTTTTACTTTACATAAAATCTTATTGCCATCACGTCTTGATTCGACAATATCTTTAGTTCTAAGGATGTCAATATGTTGAGAAATGTTTGATTGCGAAGAGCCTACTTGTTTTACAATTTCTAATACTGGTAATTCGTCATTTTTAAGGGCACATAAAATCTTGAGGCGTAATGGATGTGCCATCGCTTTTAATGCTTTTGTGGCTTTTTCAATATCCTCTTCTTTTTCTAATAGTGTCATATCACTCATAATTTCTTCTCGTTTTTTCTAAGGGTGGGCTAAAGTCGACCTAGCATACCGTATACGCCATATCTTCTTAATTTAATTAGCACCATTTTTTGATAATAATTGATCAAGCTGTCATTATTGAGCACAACATCTGAAATTTTCCAAGCTTGGTTAGCTGTTTGATGGAAAACAATATCCAAGAACATGCCGTATGAATAATAACCATTAACCTTGAGCTTAACAGCAATTGAACCGCCAATCATCGGTCGTGCTGAAATAAACTGAAAAGAAGTGGAACGCGTTTGTGTGAGTCTTGATAATAATGAAGTGATAATATTTTGCTTAATTTTATTGGCAAAGTAGGCTTGTTCATCCACCCCTAAATTTAAACGACTCACCAGTAAAATCTCGCTGGCAATATGTTCGAAATCAAACAAAGGCGCTACTTCGGTTTCAATTAAGGTACTCACAAGTTGTGGTGAATAGGCAGCTACCGTGGTTAATTGATTAAGCTTAACAATGGCAGTTTGAATGGTTTTAACGGGGCCTTCTGGCTTTTGAGAATCTGAAACTGGCACTTTAGCAGTGCTTGGTGATTGAATATCTGTTATTTCCTGGGTATCTTGTAAGGCTTCTTGCGCAAAGCTTAAGGTTGATAAAGATAATAATAGGGCTAATAACATCACGTTCAATCTTCTCATTTTTTCTCCATTTAATAAAAACAAAACCAAGTAAAATTT
>ENA-UZWX01001607-UZWX01001607.1-metagenome-genome-assembly--contig:-Day-4---50m-contig-1607_pt1 | contig 38715 bp, 44 predicted proteins | sample MGYA00260347_ERZ794907 | MGnify/ENA metagenome assembly ERZ794907 | reverse complement strand
ATTACCGATAAAGATGAAGAAGGGCTTGAAGTGATTCGTCATTCCACGGCACATTTATTGGCACAAGCCACACAAATGCTCTACCCGGATGCACAAGTAACGATTGGGCCGGTGATTGACAATGGTTTTTATTATGACTTTGCTTATAAAGATGGCTTTTCAGAAGGTGATTTAGCCAAAATTGAAAAAAACATGAATAAGTTGGTTAAGCAAAACCTTAAGATTGAGCGTAGCGAAATGTCGCGCAATGATGCAGTGAAATTTTTCCAAGGAAAGGGTGAAGATTATAAGGCAGAGATTATTGCCTCTATTCCTGATAATCAAGCGCTATCACTTTACCAGCAAGGGGATTTTATTGATTTGTGTCGTGGCCCTCATGTGCCTTCAACAGCCAAACTTAAAGCCTTTAAGTTAATGAAACTTGCCGGTGCTTACTGGCGTGGTGATAGCAATAACGAAATGTTGCAGCGTGTGTATGGCACTGCTTGGGCAAGTAAGGACGATTTGGCAACTTATTTACACCGCTTGGAAGAAGCTGAAAAGCGTGACCATCGAAAAATAGGCAAAACACAAAATCTGTTTCACATGCAAGAAGAGGCACCTGGCATGGTATTTTGGCATGAAAAAGGTTGGACTTTGTACCAAATCGTTGAACAAACCATGCGCAATGTTTTTAAAGACAATGACTACAAAGAAGTACACACACCACAACTGATTGACAGAACACTTTGGGAGAAATCAGGGCATTGGGATAAATTTGGCGATGCAATGTTTACCACCAGTAGCGAGAATCGTGATTACGCCGTAAAGCCAATGAATTGTCCTGCGCACATTCAGATTTATAATCAAGGTTTAAAATCTTATCGTGATTTACCACTACGTTTGGCAGAATTTGGCTCTTGTCATCGCAATGAACCATCAGGCACTTTGCATGGCATTATGCGGGTGCGTAATTTCGTGCAAGATGACGGGCATATTTTTTGCAGCAGCGCACAAATCCAATCGGAAGTCTCGACATTTATTGATTTAACGTTTAAGGTTTATAAGCATTTTGGTTTTGAAAATGTAGACATTAAGCTTTCCACGCGCCCTGAAAAGCGTGTTGGCTCAGACGAAGTGTGGGATCGCGCAGAAGCAGCTTTGGCAAAAGCATTAGACGCCAAAGGCATTGCTTGGGAATTACAAGAAGGTGAGGGTGCTTTTTACGGGCCAAAGATTGAATTTGTTTTAAAAGATTGTTTAGAGCGTGAATGGCAGTGTGGCACTTTGCAAGTAGATTTTTCTATGCCAGAACGTCTGGATGCACAATTTATCGCTGAAGATGGCTCTAAACAAACCCCAGTTATGTTGCATCGTGCCATCGTTGGCTCTTTGGAGCGTTTTGTGGGTATTTTGATCGAACATTATGAAGGGGCATTCCCGTCTTGGCTTGCACCTATTCAAGCGGTTATTTTAAATATTTCCGAAAAACAGAGTGATTTTGTTAAAAATGTTGAGAAAAAATTAAAAAAACAAGGACTTAGAGTCATTTCGGACTTGCGAAATGAGAAGATAGGCTTTAAAATACGCGAGCATTCTATGCAACGCTTTCCTTACATTTTGGTAGCAGGTGATAGAGAGATGGAAAATAAAGAGATTTCAGTGCGAAAACGCGGTGGTGAAGATCTTGGCTCTATGTCGGTAGAAGCGTTTATAGATTTGATTAATCAGGAGTAATTATTAAAAAACCAAATAGAATACGCATCAATCAATATATTAAAGCACCGAAGGTGCGTGTGATTGATAGCAAAGGTGGGCAGGCTGGTGTATTAAGCGTAGCAGAAGCGTTAAAAATGGCAGAAGATGCCGGATTAGATTTAGTGGAAGTATCGCCAAATGCTGAGCCCCCTGTTTGCAAGGTGATGGATTTTGGTAAATACCGGTATGAGCAAAAGAAGCAACTGAGCGACCAAAAGAAAAAACAAAAGAAAACCACGGTTAAAACCATTAAATATCGCCCTGGAACAGAAGAGGGTGATTATCAGATTAAATTTAGAAACTTGGTTAAGTTTTTGGATAATGGTGACAAGGTTAAAGTGAGTATTTGGTTCCGTGGACGCGAAATGCAACACAGAGAACTGGGCATGGAAATGCTGGATAGAATTGAAAAAGACACAGAAGAATTTGCTAATGTAGAACAAAAAGCAAAGATGGAGGGTCGTCAGCTAGGCATGATGCTGGCACCCAAATCAAAAAAGAAATGACGAGATTTAGACCAAACTGCGTTGTTTGACCTTGCCGTACTAGATGTACTGTCTGCGGTCAAACGCCTTGTTTAATCTAAATCTCATCACTTCTTTGAAGAAAAAATAAAAAACACAGTTTAAGCCGAGTTTTTTGCTTTTTCAGCAATATGATGGATATTAATTATATTGCTTTTAATAATAAAAAGCCTGATAGGGCTGATAATAAAGGAGTAAATGATGCCAAAGTTAAAAACCAATAGAGGTGCTGCAAAGCGCTTCAAAAAAACTGCCAGTGGCGGTTATAAATGTAAACACTCTCACCTACGTCATATTTTGACAAAAAAGAGTACTTCTAGAAAACGCTCATTACGCGCACCTGATACCGTCGAGAAAGTCGATGTACCAATGGTTCGTAAAATGTTACCGTACAGTTAAATTAATAGGAGACTAGAAAAATGGCAAGAGTATCAAGAGGTGTGCAAGCGCACGCAAAACACAAGAAAATTTTAAAGAAAGCTAAAGGCTATTACGGTGCAAGATCAAAAGTCTATCGTGTTGCTAAGCAGGCGGTTATCAAGGCGGGTCAATATGCGTATAGAGACCGTCGTCAAAGACGCCGTCAATTCCGTAGACTTTGGATTGTACGTATTAACGCTGAAGCGCGTAACAATGGTTTAAGTTATTCAAGAATGATTGACGGACTTAATAAAGCGGGCATTGAAATCGATCGTAAAGTTTTATCAGACATCGCAATTTTTGATAAGCCAGCTTTTGCAAAGATTGCAGATCAAGCAAAAGCGGCTTTGAAATAAATCATATTTTTATCATTCAAACTGTTAGAATGAAATTTCATACGTTTTTTATTTCTAACATTGAGACTCTATTATGATTAAAAAAATTACAGTTATTGTTCTAGTGGCTTTGTTGTCAGCGTGTTCTTCATTCGATCGGTTTGTTAAAGAAGACACAGGCTCAGATGCCTATGCGACTCGAGAGAAAGGGCAGTTTTCAAACGTTACCACAGGGAAAATCATTTCTATCAAGCAAGTTAATCTCGCTGGTACGAAACAACTGGGTACAACGCTTGGCACTGCTTTAGGTGGTATTGCCGGCTCTTCAACAACTGATAAAAAATACAATAAAGAAGTTGCCATTGCTATCGGTGCACTAGCAGGTGCAATTTTGGGTTCAACGATTGAAAAATACACAACCAAGGATATTGGTTATGAATTTTTAGTTGAGACCAATTCAGGTGTTAAAGCGTTTGTTGATACCACTACACAAGATTTAAAACCTGGAGATATGGTTTACATTATCCATGGTAGTGGCCCTGTTCGCATCAGTAAAAAATGATTGATGAGATTATCCAAAAAGCGCAGGTTGCGATTGACGATGCGACTAATTTAGTTGATTTAGACAAGATTCGTGTTGACTTTTTGGGTAAAAAAGGTGAACTAACAGCACTTTTAAAAGGGCTCGGAAAGCTTAGTGTAGAAGAGCGCCCTAAAATGGGTGGACTGATTAACCAGGCCAAAAGCACAGTACAAGACTTGCTTTCCCAGCGTAAGAGCGACTTAGAAACCATCGAGTTAGAAAAACGCCTACTCAGCGAAAAAGTGGATGTTTCTTTGCCTGGGCGTAATGCTGAAATGGGTGGGCTACATCCGATTACCATTACGCTAAAGCGTATTCAATCTTTATTTTCAAAGAATGGTTTTGAAGTGCAAACAGGTCCTGAAATTGAGGACGATTTTCATAACTTTACGGCGCTTAATATTCCTGAGCATCATCCAGCACGTGCGATGCACGATACTTTTTATTTTGATGATGGCTCAGTATTAAGAACACATACTTCACCCGTGCAAATTCGCACATTGGAAAACCAAAAACCACCAGTGCGTGTCATTGCACCGGGTAAAGTATACCGTTGTGATTCGGATATTACCCACACACCAATGTTTCATCAGGTGGAGGGGTTAATTGTTGATAAAGATGCAAATTTCGCACAACTTAAAGGTCTGTTGATTGATTTTCTGCGTGCTTATTTTGAAAAAGAAGACTTAAAAGTACGTTTTCGTCCGTCTTATTTTCCATTTACTGAACCTTCTGCGGAAGCAGACATTGAATGTGTTATTTGTGGCGGTGAAGGTTGTCGTGTTTGTAAAAAAACTGGCTGGCTAGAAGTGCTAGGCTGTGGCGTTGTGCATCCAAATGTTTTAAGCGCTGTTAAGATTGATAGTGAAGAATACACAGGACTGGCCTTTGGTATGGGTGTTGAGCGTTTGGCAATGCTACGTTATGGCGTCAATGATTTACGTCTATTCTTTGAAAACGATATCCGTTTTTTACGACAGTTTAAGTAATTTAGATTAAGTATGAATATTTCAACAACATGGTTGCGCGAATGGATTAACCCAAAGGTTAGTGACGAAGCTTTAGCTGAGCAATTAACCATGGCTGGTTTGGAAGTCGACAGTATTGCGCCTGTTGCCCCGCATTTTGAAAATGTGGTGGTTGGGCATGTGCTAAGTTGCGAAAAACACCCCGATGCGGATAAGTTAAGTTTGTGTCAGGTGGATGTTGGAGACAAGGTGGCATTACAAATCATTTGTGGCGCTAAGAATATTCGTACTGATTTAAAAGTGATTGTAGCCAAAGTTGGCGCGGTATTGCCAAATGGGTTAAAGATTAAGAAAGCCAAACTGCGCGGCGTTGAATCATTCGGCATGATTTGCTCGGAGTCTGAACTTAGGCTAACAGAAAACTCAGAAGGCATCAGTGAATTAGAATCTAACGCACCAATTGGTCAAGACATTAGACAATATTTGGATTTAGATGACAATATCATCGAACTGGATATCACACCTAATCGTGGCGATTGCTTCTCGGTGTTGGGTGTGGCGCGTGAGGTGAGTGCGAATTACACTTTACCAATTGAGACGCCGGGCTTCTCAATTGGTGGTGAAATTGAGAAGCCCGGCTTCTCAATTGATGCGTCGAGTATTAAGACCAGTGTTAGCAATCCAGCTGCTTGCCCTAAGTATTTAACAAGAAGTATTTCGGGTATTGACAATACGGTTGCAACACCGAGATGGATGGCAAACAAACTGATACGTTCTGGTCAGGCGCTACATTCCCCAATTGTTGATATTACCAATTATGTTTTATTGGAATTGGGCCAGCCAATGCATGCTTTTGATGCACTCAAAATTAAAGGTGCTGTTGAAGTGAGAAATGCCAAAGCGGGTGAAAAGTGCGAGTTGTTAAACGAAACCACAGCCACTTTGGATAAAGACACCTTGGTGATTGCTGATGACACACAGGTGCTTGCAATTGCAGGTGTGATGGGGGGTATGGCAAGTTCAACACAAACAGACACTACCGACATTTTATTGGAAAGTGCTTTTTTTGAGCCTGTGTCCATTGCCGGTATTGCCAGAAAGTATGGGTTACATACGGAGTCGTCATTACGTTTTGAACGCGGTGTAGATTTTGCCATTACTGAAGCAGCGATGGAGAGAGCGACACAGTTAATTGTTGAGATTTGCACCCCTCAAGGGGGCATCCAAAAGAACGGTGGACAGCCAAGTGAGGTTAACGCCTGTATCAATGAGGCGCATTTGCCAGCGTTAACACCGATTACTATTACTCAGGATAAAATTCACAAGGTTTTGGGTTTTGAATTAGACAGCGTATGGATTGAAGAAAAATTCACCAGCCTAAATTTTGAGATTAGCAACAAAACTGAAGGTTCTTGGACCATTATTCCGCCAAGTTTTAGGTTTGATATTCGACTCCCGGCAGACTTAATTGAAGAATTAGCCAGACTTTATGGTTACGACAAATTGCCTGTGCAAAAACTCTCGTTGAATGCAAATATTAGTGCGACTTCTGAATCTCAAATTGATAAAAATGACATTGCACAATCTTTGGTAGCGCGCGGTTATCAAGAAGTTATTACCTATAGTTTTATCTCAGAAAAATACCACAAGCTCATTACTACTGATAGCAACAAGATTACACTGTCTAATCCAATTTCGTCAGACATGTCAATTATGCGCTCGTCACTGATACCAGGGTTGTTACAAAGTGTTGAATCAAACCAAAGACGAGGACACAGTGATGCAAGATTCTTTGAGATGGGTTTGTGTTTCGAAGGTGTTGAAGCCAATCAACAATCTAATAAATTGGCAGGCATTATTTCAGGCAATCGTTTTAATGCGCAGTGGGGCAGCGAAACAACGCCATTAGATTTTTTTGACGTAAAAGCCGATTTAGAATCACTGCTTGAATTAAGCAATGCTTGTGTTAGTTTTACAGAAGCTGAGCACCCAGCCTTACAAAAAGGCCAGAGTGCTGAAATAAAATTGAATGATAAAGCAGTGGGTTGGATAGGTGCATTAGCACCAAATGTGGCAAAAACTTTGTCGCTACCTACGTGTTATTTATTTGAAATTGAGTTGAGTGCACTTTTATCAAGAAACATTACCAAATACCAAGCTTTTTCCCAATATCAAGCCATTGAACGTGATATTGCCTTGGTGTTAGATGGGCAAACGCCTGTGGCTGAATTAACAGACAGCATTAACGCACTAGCGCAAGAAGATTTTATTGAAGTGCGTTTGTTTGATGTATATACAGGTGGAAATATTGAAGCTGGAAAAAAGAGTATCGCACTCAATTTAACTTATCAATCCCTTGAAAAGACTTTAAGTGATGAAGAAGTCAATGCCAAAGTTGATGAAGTGTTGGCGTTGATGAGACAAAAGTTTAATACAGTACAGAGGTAAAGAATAATGTCAATTACTAAAAAAGATATTGCAGACCTACTGACAGAAAAAGTAGGCGTTAGTCAGAATCAAGCGTTGTCAATCGCCAATGCTTTTTTCGATACAATTAAAGATTCTCTTGCAAAAGGTGAAGATGTTAAGTTATCTGGTTTTGGTAACTTTGTACTTAGGGAGAAAGCAGCACGTCCAGGCAGAAACCCAAAAACAGGCGAAGAATTTACGATTTCAGCCAGAAAAGTGGTCACTTTTAAGGCTGGATTAAAACTTAAAGAAACAACAAAATCAGGCCGTTAATTGCAGCCGACATACCCATAGGGCACAAGTGATAAAGTGAGTTATTTTCTAGGTTTCTTTAAGTTATTATTTGTTAGCAGTTAGGCTGAAATAGCCGACATAAAACCTTTGAGAATAGGCATGGTTTTATCAATAAGATCTTGGTCTTGCTCCACATTTCTAATTTGGCCTTCTAATTTTTTATCGGTGTCTTTTAGTGTTACCTGATAATCATCATCAAACTCAAACGCAATAAAATAAAAGCCCTTGCCTTTGTTTCTAACAGAATGAACCGCCAAAAAGTCTGTTTCCCATGCGAACTCTGCTTGATAAGTGGTTGCCGAACCGCCATTATCTTTTTGCACCAAGATGGCTGTGTCACCAAAATGAAAAATAAATTTTTCAGCACTGCAAGCCGACGCAGGTTTGATTGTTAACTCGCCATTATTAAGCGCATCAGCAATTTGCTTCAGTTGCGGGTTGGTGAGTTGTATATATTTGGCATCTAAATAATCATCAATATTACTATCGGGGTAATTATTTTCTAAGAATTTAACAAGCTTTTTTATCATTTATCATGCTTAAGATACAAAAGCACTATTATAATCGCAAAACTCATGAATAACATTCAACAAAATACCACCTTAGGTTTGCTATTTTCACTTTTTGCTATGTTTTTATTTTCGCTTAAGTCAATCTTTATTAAGTTGGCTTATGCACAAGGCTTGGATGCAAATATTGTTTTAATGTTGCGTATGGCGATTGCATTACCAATTTATTTGACTATATTAGTGTATTTTTTTTACAAAAAAGACACTCCTAAAGCGCTCAGCCAAAAAATGCTTATTCAAATTATAGGACTAGGTTTTATTGGTTATTTTCTAGCATCTTTGTTAGACTTGAAAGGATTAGAGTATATCTCTGCCAGTTTAGAGCGCTTGACATTGTTTACTTATCCTATTTTTGTGGCAATTTTTGGTGCAATGTTTTTTTCCATACCATTGACCAAGCGTATTGTTGCCGTGTTATTGACCACTTATCTAGGACTGTGGGTTATGTTTCATCAAGAGCACTTGTTAAGCCCTCATAGCAATATTGAATTAGGGGTTATTCTGGTGTTGCTCTCAGCGTTGAGTTATGCGTTTTATATGCTTTTTAGCAAGAAAATTATTGGCAAGATTGGCTCGGTGTTGTTTACTGTCATTGCTATGAGTGTATCGAGTGTGTTCGTGTTGATTTTTTATTTTTTGTTGTTTGATTTTTCTAAAACGCAAGTGAGCAATGAAGCTTGGTTTTGGATTTTTATGTTAGCAATTTTTAGCACGGTTATTCCCAGTTTTTTAGCAAGTGAGGCTATTTACAGAATCTCACCCTTGCAAACCAGTATCATGGGAATGTTGGGTCCTGTTGTTACCATTGTATTGGCAGCGTTTATTCTTGCCGAGCCTTTCGATATTCATCAAATTTTAGGTATGAGCTTGGTGCTTTTAGGTGTGGGGTTATTAACTTTTAAGCGCAGTAAAAATTAAGCTTGTTGTTGTTTCCATTGGGTAAAAGAGATTAAATCACCAGGCGCTTTATTTAAAATATCACTTAGGCTTTTTGTGCCCATTGACAGTAAATAATTCAAATTGTCATTAAATGTTGCCCCTTCAACAACCAAAATATCATCTTGGTGAACTTCAAACATAAAGCCACCATTTGGAATGGGGCTCATGGAGAGAGTAACGGTGTAATGGTCTTTGATAATGCTTTGTTTGGTGGAATACATCAGTCCAATATTGTATCCTGGCTGACCAAAGGCTTTGACGGCAACCACCAAAACCTTATTTTTTCCTTTTTTTGAAGCATTGAAAATAGCCACCATGTCTTTAAGGGTGGAATAAAATGGTACTTTTTTTACCCACAATTCAAGCAAAGTGGCAATGCGTGTGTTAGCAATCGCGCCAATCACCCAAAGCATTAATAGACCAACAACAAGTCCTGCAACCATCCACAAAAGGAAGTATTTGTCGGTGTCAACGCCAAATTTGTCAAACAAAAAGTGGGTCAGTGTTGCGATGTTTTCAAACAACCAACCCAGCATTAAAACAATCAGCAGGATAGGCAGAATCCAGAAAAATCCTTGTAATGCGGTGTTTAATATTTTTTTCAACATTAGATATTCTCCATCTTTATTACCGAATAAGCCACCTGTTCGTAAGGGTGCGCGGACTTCATTGCGCTTATCACTTGTTTAATGCTGTCTTCTGCACACAGCATTTCAATTTTGTACTCCTCAAGGGTTTCAAGTTTGTTGAGTTCGCCAATCGCAGGGTCAGCATCAGCAATAGGCTCAAACTGCCCAGTACCCAGTGTTTGCCATGCACAATGTTGATAGTTGTCAAACTTACCTGCGCCTGCCTCAAACATCGCATTTTTAACAGCGAGTGCATTTTCCACTGGCACATAAAAACTGATTTGATACATTTGAATTACCTAAAAAATCCCTTTTAAATAACGCAGCCTTTGTTCTTCTTGCATGCGTTCAATTGCATATCTTAAAGTAGTTCTGGGTAATTGTGTGTAATTTTCGCGTAAAAATTTTGTGCAAATATCCGCCTCTTTTTTATACACTTCTCTCAGCATCCAGCCAACAGCCTTATGAATCAAGTCGTGTTTATCGTTTAATAACAATTTGGCGATTTTGAGCGTGGGTGCAAACTCACCTTGTTTGATAAAAGCCCAGGTTGCTACAATGGCAACGCGTTTTTCCCACAACTCGGGCGAGTGTGAAAAATCAAACAGTAAAGCTAGCTTTTCTTGATGTTGATACAGGTAACCACCAACAATTTGTGGCGCGCTGGTATCGACCAAATCCCAATTATTAACGGCGTGAATATTATCTATATAATAATTAAAAACCGCCTCTTTATTGCCCGCTTGATATTGATTGACCAATATAATCAACCCGCAGTGACGCACTTCATGAACAGGGTGATTGATCAGTGTATCAATCTCATTAAAATCAATCGACTTAAAATATTGTTTGGCGACTTGCCTGATTTGCGGTACACGCACACCGATAAACTTATCGTGCTGCGAGTATTCGCCCTCAGCGGTTTTAAAAAACCACTCATTGGTGGTCTTGCGTTGTTTTGTGGCAAAAGATTTTAATGCTTTGGTAATTGCTACGGCACTCATAGGCTATAATTTTACTACTTATGAATGATGAAGACTTACTTAGATACTCCCGTCAAATTCTGTTGCCAGAAGTCAATGAAGAAGGGCAGCAAGCCTTACTGGATTCAACTGCGCTATTAATTGGTTTAGGGGGTTTAGGCTCACCCTCTGCCATGTATTTGGCAGCCAGCGGTGTTGGGCATTTGATACTGGCAGATTTTGATCAAGTGGAATTGTCTAATTTACAACGTCAAGTGATTCATCACACAGACGATATCGGAAAAGACAAGGTGGCATCCGCAAAGGCAAAAATGCTAGCCATTAATCCTAATATTAAAATAACCACGCTAACAGACTTAAACGCAGATAATATCAACAAGTGGGTAGGGGCATGTGATATTGTGCTCGATGGTACCGATAATTTTGAGTCACGTTTTAGAATCAATCAAGCCTGTGTTACGCAGTGCAAGCCCTTGGTCTCGGCCGCCGTGATTCGTTTTGAAGGGCAATTGTCGGTATTTAAAGGCTATGAAAAAAACCAACCCTGTTATCAGTGTCTTTACTCAAGCGTTGGCAACAATGATGAGAATTGTGTTGAAAATGGTATTCTTGCGCCTGTTGCGGGCGTACTAGGTACTTTGCAAGCACTACAAGCACTTAAAGTTATCTTAAATTTAGGCGAACAATTAACAGGTAAACTGATGTTGGTTGATGCGCTGGATTTAAGTTTTAAAACCATTCAACTCAACAAAGATAACCATTGTCCAATTTGTAAAAAATAAATTTTCAATGAACAACGCCATTATTCACTACAATGAATCTACTGAGCTCAACGATTTGTCGGTTGATAAACCCTACATCGTTGCCATTGATTCGTCTTTGATATCAACACACTCCATTGAAGTGCCAAAAATGTCTTTTTCAAAAGCCAAGAAAGCCATTCCTTTTTTACTAGAAGATACTTTGTTGGATGATATGGTGCATACCAATCAAGCGGTTAACTATCTTTATAGCATCGAAACATGGGTTAAGACGATTTTAAAAAAAGATGAAGATATTGCAGTGAATCATTTAGAAGAAGATTGGGCAACAATCATCCCCCCGATTGAAGTGCCTAATGGCAAAATTTATGGAAAGATAGTTGATATGCAAGCGCGGTTTAACATTAATCATTTGATTGCAATTAACAAGGATTCTACCCAAGCCTATCTTAATCCGGATTATAAATATTGTTTAGATGAGTTAAATACAAGTTTAGAACAAGATTTTATGGGTGATTTTATTCTTGAGCATATCAATCAACGACGCCCAATAGAGAGGTTTAAACACCTCTCACAACTCAAGCAAGTTGAGGGTATTCAATGGAAGGATTATTTAAAAATAAAACCTTATTTGATTGCATCTGATACTATCAAAACAGTGAATATAAATACTGCTTCTCCAGAGGTCATTGCTTGTTTACATTCAGATTTGTCGGTTTCTTCAGCGCAAGATATTATGGGTCAAAGGCCGTTTAATTCGCTTGGTGAAGCACAGAGTGCAATTCATCATGCACTTGGTGGACAGACATTGAAGCAAGTTCAGGATGTCTTTAATGAAAATTTAATCAGTGTGAACAGTCAATATTTTTTATTAACGTCTAATGCTCAGATTGCCAGCAGCCATATTAAGGCAAAGACACTTTTTCATCGGAATGGAAAATTGGTTAATGTTGTTTCTCGCACTTATGAACAGGTGTTGGAGTAATGCGCCATCATAAAGGGTTGTGAATACATTTTTTAGAAAGAAAAACGTTGCATCTAGCACCTGTGATTTTGTCGCAATATTTGCACAATTCATCTCCGTTTTTTAGCTTGATTTTTTTATTGCTGATGTCAATGCCCTCTTGTCTGAGTTCATTTAAAGCTCTTGAAAATGATTCGGGTTTAATGCCTAGAAAGTTGGAAATTAATGATTTGGAGTAGGGCAGTGTCAGGTTGTGGTCAATCTTACTAAGCAGCAGATACCAGCCGACTTTTTCTTTGGTGTTTTTAATTTGCAATAATTCAACCATTAATAGCATTTCTTGGATGCTACTGCCTAAGAAATCAATCATATTACGTGTAAACTGATGGTTGTTTTCAATTAAGTGGTTGATGTCTTTTTTGGAAAAGCAAAGCAAAGTGGTGTCTTTAACAAAGTCCATGGAAACTTCACAATAAGGAGAAAAGTGCATGGGTGAAACAATGCAGTTTTTGTCGCAAATCTTTAAAATAGCTTCTTTGCCTCTTTCGTCAACTTTACTTAACTTAAAAAGCCCCTCATAATTGATATACAAGTTTGCATGATCTTCTGGATTAAAGGACATCATTTTCCCTTTGTGGAACTGATGAATATGCATGGAGGTAAACAATTTTTGCAAATCATTTTTGTCCACATTTGCAAAAATTAGTAGCTTTGACAGAAAAGCGTTATATTGATTAAGATCTTTTTTTATTGGGGGCATGGAAAAGCATTATAACTGTTAGTGTTGTTATGTAGCAGGCTTAATTTTCAGTGCGTGTTCAATCGCATTTAATACTTGCCATTTCTTATTGCACCATGCGGGTGCGACGAGCTGCTCTTTGCTTGCAGTGCCCGTTAAACGATGATAAATAATTTCTTTGGGTGTCATTTGAATGAGTTTTGCCACAGTTTTAACGTATGTGTCCATGCTGATTGCTTGATATTCACCACGTTTGTATTGGTTTGCCAAAAGCGTGTGCTTAACAATGTGTAAGGGGTGAAACTTCAAACCATCAACACCTAACGCTAAAACTTTTTTAAGTGTTGTCTTGTGGTGCCAAAAATTCTCCCCAGGCAAGCCAATAATGAGATGTGTACATACGCGTAAACCTTTTGCCCTAGCAAGGGTTAGCGTTTGTTCGTATTCTTTAAAACCATGGCCTCTGTTCACTTTTTCTAGGGTTTCGTCAAAGGCAGATTGCAAACCCAATTCTAGCCAAACATCATAGCCTTTATTTTGGTATTCTAAAAGCAAATCAATCACTTCAATGGGGACGCAGTCTGGGCGTGTGCCAATCGATAAGCCAACGATGTCGTCTTGCGATAGTGCTTCTTCGTACATTTGTTTTAGCGTTTGTACATCGCTGTAAGTATTGGTATAGGCTTGAAAATAAGCAATATATTTTTTTGCGCCAGTGCGCTTTAAAATAACTTCTTTGCCGGCTTCGATTTGTTTGGCTATGTTGTTCGGCTTGCTGTCATTAGGGCTGAATGAGTTATTGTTACAAAATGAGCAGCCACCAATGCCTTTAGAGCCATCACGATTGGGGCAACTAAACCCAGCATCAATGGCAATTTTGTGTACTTTTTCACCGTAGCGCCTGAGTAAAGATTGCCCTAAAGTGTTGACGTATTCAGGCAGCAAAATATAAGGTTGTATCTTTTTATGCGCACTGAATTCGCTCAAAATAGCGTGCGCGGTAATAGTGACGTTTGTGTGTTTGACTGTCGGTAAACGCAGCTCTGTCATGTAGGATGTTGTTGCTAATTAAACCCATGCCAGGCTCTAACAAGCCCTTAAAGATAAAATTTGAATCTGGGTCATTGGTTATTTCTCCCAGGTAAGAGCGAGCTGCTGTTAAGGTTTCATTCTCGGCCCAGTGAATGTTTCTTTTTCTGGCGGTGTAACGCATGTGTAAAAAACCATCCTCTGTGGTTGAAAAAACAGGGCCAACGCTATCCGGTCGAGGTTTGCCAAACATATCTATGCCTGCGGGTATGGTCATGGCATCGTTTTGCATCATTGCTTGAATATAATCAGGATTTTTCTCTCTGAGTAAAATATAAGCAATCTCATGATCCATCAACTGGTTTTCACCACCACTTTCTGATTTTTGTACCACATGTAAATTCAGCGCATAAATTTGTTTATTTAATGGGTTGTAATAGCCATCAGTGTGCCAATTAATGGCTTTGTCAGTAAAAGGAATATAGTTTTTACGCCTTGTATCATCGCTTGATACTTTGGTCAGTGAGGTCAGTCCACTGTCATCAGCCAGCCAGTTTTTGTTAATTTTTCCTAAAGAAAATTGCTTTGCAACTGCTTTTGGAATGTCAGGGTTTGCGTCTATTGTGTTGTTGCCAATGTAGATTGCCATATTGGCAGTTTTAATTAAATCGCAACATTTTTGATATTCATTTTTGCTTAATTTTTGAGGATTTTTAACTTCAACCAACAAATCGGCAATATTATTTGGGTGAGATTTGAGTTTTTCATCACGCCAATAGGCATAGGCGTCGTTATTATCAAGAGAAAAAGGTGCGTTATTTGTTTGGTTGTTCATAAATTGTTGGTGGTTTTATTAAGTTGTTTTTAACTAAAACTCTGTGAATTTTAGTTGCCATTTTTGCAAGTTTGTTAATGTCTTTAAAGTTTGGCACTTCTTTGTTGTTGAGTCTGTATTCCCAATCCTCTAACTCGTTTTCTAAGAAATTTATGAGTTTTACCGAGCAACCAGAGCAGGTGTCAGAGCATGCAGAATTGTCAAAGCCATCAAAAGGTAGGGTTTGTTTAATTTGCGTGATTAAATCACGCATTGCAACTTCAACGTTAGGTTTCACAGACAATTCTTTGCAAAACAGGGCTGGCTTTTTCCATTATCTGGTTGAAACTTCTGCTAACAAAGCTTGAGTTGACATCAAAACTGTCCAAAAAATTTTTAACAAACAATCCAAGCTCAGTGCTACCACTCATTTTTAGTTTTCTTTGAAAAAACAAACTGTCTGGATCTTGTGTTTTACCAAGCAGTTGTAAAAACTCACAGCTGTTGCCAGCGAGTGTTAAATCATTTTCATCGCCGAGACGATAGATGAGTTGATTGTTTTTTAAGCTAAGAGAAAAGTGCAGCCCAATATCATTAACTTTAATGATAACCCATTTGTCTATCAAAAAGTCTAACTCACCTTCTTTAATCGCTTGCGCAAAAACCTTATTAAAAAGCACAACAATTGCTTTGTTGCTAATATTATTTGGCATGATTTTGAAAGGTGAAAGCATGCGATGAATTTTATTTCATCAATGTCTTTTTTGTATTGACAAATATCAATTTCTTTTACAAATATGTAGCGAAATATTTTTTTTTGGTTTTATTGATTTTTGTCAACACATTACTACATATAGTTATTTTATAATTCAAAAACACTACATATAGGGATTTAGCAAAAATGAAAGAAATCACACAGGTAATTAAAAGGGATGGAACAAAGGTTGATTTTGACAGCGTAAAAATTAAAAATGCCATTACTCGATCTGGGCAGGTAAGTGCTGAGTTTGATGAAATTGAGGCGGATTTACTCACTAAACAGGTGTTAAAAGTTTTGCTGCATCAATCAAATACCTTGCCTGATATTGAAAAAATTCAAGACATTGTAGAGCAAGTTCTGATTAGTAATAATTTTATCAAAACTGCCAAAGCTTATATTGCTTATCGTTCCAAACATCAAACACTCAGAGCCGATGCAAAAACTTTGGTGGATGTATCCAGTTCAATTAATGAATATTTGGAAAAAGCCGATTGGCGTGTTAATGCCAATGCCAATCAAGGGTATTCATTGGGCGGATTGATTCTTAATTCAAGTGGCAAAATGATTGCCAATTATTGGCTCTCACACGTTTACACACAAGAGATTGGACAAGCACATCGTGATGCTGATTTGCATATTCATGATTTGGATATGCTTAGCGGCTATTGTGCGGGCTGGTCTTTACGAACGCTGTTGAGAGAGGGTTTGGGCGGCATTCCTAATAAAGTTGAAGCCAAGCCACCTAAGCACTTATCCAGTGCGATTGGGCAAATTGTTAATTTTTTAGGTACCCTGCAAAACGAATGGGCGGGTGCCCAGGCTTTTTCTTCATTTGATACCTACCTCGCACCTTATATTCGCCTTGATAACCTAGATTACAAAAGTGTCAAGCAGCAAATTCAAGAACTTATTTACAATCTAAATGTGCCATCAAGATGGGGCACACAAACACCCTTTACCAATCTGACTTTTGATTGGGTTTGCCCAGAAGATTTGCAAGACCAGACACCGATGATGGGCGATGAAGAAATGCCTTTTAAATATGGTGATTTGCAAAAAGAGATGGACATGATTAATCGTGCTTATATTGAAGTCATGACCGATGGTGACGCTTTGGGGCGAATTTTTACTTTCCCAATCCCAACCTACAATATCACCCCCGACTTTCCTTGGGAAAGTGAAAATGCACAATTATTGTTTGAGATGACTGCCAAATATGGACTGCCTTATTTTCAAAACTTTTTAAATTCTGACCTTAAACCAAATATGGTGCGCTCAATGTGTTGCCGCTTGCAACTGGATTTGGGTGAGTTATTAAAACGTGGCAACGGCTTGTTTGGTAGTGCAGAGCAAACAGGCTCGCTGGGTGTGGTAACAATCAATTGTGCCAGACTTGGTTATGTTTACAAGAATGATGCAGAGGGTTTATACGCACAACTTGACAAGCTTTTACTCATGGCAAAAGACTCATTGGAAGTGAAGCGTAAAGTTATTCAACGGCTGATGGACAATGGTTTATTCCCATATACCAAGCGCTATCTCGGCACTTTGCGTAATCATTTTTCAACCATTGGGGTGAATGGTATTAACGAAATGGTTAGAAATATTAGCAATAATAAGGAAGACATAAGCAGCGAAAAAGGCCATCAAATAGCGTTAGATTTTTTAGACCATATCAGAGAAAAAATGCTGGAATTTCAAGAAGAAACTGGCAATATGTACAATCTTGAAGCCACACCAGCAGAAGGCACAACGTATCGTTTCGCCAAAGAAGATAAGAAAAAATTTGCAGATATTCTGCAAGCAGGCACAGAAGAAAAACCTTATTACACCAATTCATCACAGTTGCCAGTAGGGTATACCAATGATGCTTTTGCGGCATTAGAAATGCAAGACGATTTGCAAACAAAATATACCGGCGGTACGGTACTGCATCTTTATATGGGTGAGAAAATCAGCTCGGCGAAAGCCTGTCAAAAAATGGTCAAAAGGGCGCTTACAAACTTTCGTTTGCCTTATATTACCATTACCCCAACTTTCTCCATTTGCCCAAAACATGGGTATTTGGCGGGTGAGCATGAGTTTTGCCCTAAGTGTGATGAGGAAGTTTTAGCAAAAGAAAAATTAGCCTCATAAATTAGAAACTACAAATAAGGAGAGAAGATATGAAAATAGCCAACGAAAAAAGAACAAAATGTGAGGTTTGGACCAGAGTGATGGGTTACCACCGTCCAGTGAGCAGTTTTAATATTGGCAAACAAGCCGAACACGCAGAGCGTAAGTTCTTTGTCGAAAAGTCAAAAAATTGAGACGCCGGGCTTCTCAATTGGTGGGTTTGAACCTTTAACAACGATTGACTATCCCGATCACCTATCTTGTGTTATTTTTACTCAAGGTTGTTCGTGGAATTGTACTTATTGCCACAATCAGGATTTAATCCCGGTTGCTAAGGGCAAAATAGATTATGCAGATGTTTTAAAATTTATTCAATCTCGTCAAGGGCTCTTGGATAGTGTGGTTTTTAGTGGTGGAGAGCCGTTGTTACAAAATGGACTGATTGATGTGATGAAGCAAGTTAAAGCGCTGGGTTTTAAGGTTGGGCTTCACAGTGCAGGCATCTATCCAAAGCGATTCGCTAAAATATTGGCGTTTGTTGATTGGGTGGGTTTTGACATTAAGCACTTACAGGATAAATACGCGCAAATTACGCAGGTAAGTGGCTCTGGCGATAAGGCGTATCAAAGTTTAAGGATTTTACAAAAATCAGGGGTTGCGTATCAGTTAAGGATGACACAAAATCATTTAATTAGCAATCAGGATATCGAGGAATTAGAGGGCATGCTACAAGAAAATATAGTCATTCAAAGAGAGCAACAATGGAATTAGTTTGTCCAGCAGGCAACCTGCCTTCCTTAAAAATGGCGATTAATAACGGTGTTGACACTGTTTATATTGGCTTTAATGATGACACCAATGCACGGCGTTTTGCAGGTCTTAATTTTAATTTTGAACGGGCAAAACAAGGGGTGGCGTATGCCCATAGTCACGGCAAAAATGTTTATGTTGCTATCAATACTTATACGCAAAATCACAACTTAAAACGCTTCACTGATGCGATTGATAAGGCCTATGATATTGGTGCTGATGCGGTTATTTTATCGGATATCGCACTGCTTGATTATGCACATAAAAAATACCCAGATTTAAATTTGCATCTTTCAGTTCAAGGCAGTTCCACCAGTTATCATTCGCTTAATTTTTACCAACAAAATTTTAATATTAAGCGTGCTATTATTGCCAGAGTATTGTCAGTTAAGCAAATCGCACACCTAATAGATAACACCAGTGTGGAAATTGAAGTTTTTGGTTTTGGCAGTTTAAGTATTATGGCAGAAGGACGCTGTATTTTATCCTCGTATATTACGGGTAAATCACCGGTTAATTTTGGTGTTTGCTCGCCTGCAAGTGATGTTGAATACATTGAAAATGACATTGCGCTTGAAACCAGACTTTCGGGTGTATTGATAGACAGATATAAAACAGATGAAGTGTCTGGCTACCCAACTTTATGTCGTGGCAGGTTTAAGGTTAAGGATAAATTGTATTATCCCTTTGAAGCCCCCAACAGTTTGAATACTCTGGAATTATTACCAGCGTTAAAAGCCATTGGCGTTAAAGCCATTAAAATTGAGGGCAGACAGCGCAGTGCTTCGTATGTGAATGATGTTTCTAAGGTTTGGGTTGAGGCATTGGGACTGTTAAAAACGGATAATTATGAAGTCAAACAAGCATGGCAGGATGCGTTGTTGCCACTCACAGAAGGTGAGCAAACCACATTGGGTGCTTATGAAAGGAGTTGGATGTGAAATTATCTCTAGGCCCGATTTATTATTACTGGAAAAAACAAGATGTTTTTGATTTTTATGAAAAAATTGCCAAATCACCTGTTGATATTGTTTATTTGGGTGAGGTGGTTTGCTCTAAAAGATATGAATTAAAATTTGAAGATTATTTAAGCATTGCTAAAGTTTTAACCGATGCTGGAAAACAGGTGGTGTTATCCACATTAACGTTATTAATGGCTGATTCTGAACTGAAACGCCTAAAAAGAATCTGTGCAAATGATACGTATTTAATTGAAGCCAATGATGTTGCGGGGATTAATTTTTTAAGTGCAAACAACAAGCAATTTACCACGGGGCCATCGGTTAATATCTATAACTCACAAACGCTTAATTATTTTAAAGAGAAAGGCTTGGTGCGTTGGTGTGCGCCAGTTGAGTTGAGTCAAGATTCACTTAAAACTGTTGTTGATCGGGATTTAGAAAATGAAGTGTTTGCTTTTGGAAAAATGCCATTGGCTTTTTCAGCGCGCTGTTTTAGTGCCAGAAGATATGGCTTTGACAAAGACGATTGTCATTACAAGTGTTTAGAAGACGAAGGTGGGATGTTGTTATTAACCCAAGAAGATGAGCAATTTTTAACCATTAATGGCATTCAAACACAATCTGCTAAAACGCTCAATCTTATCAATGAGGTTAAAGATTTAAAAAATATGGGTGTGGATATTCTAAGAATTAGTCCGCAATTTACACACACCGATGAAATTATCAATGCCTTTAAAACCGCAATCACAACAGAGGGAAAACAAGATTTATCAGCCTTCTCTAAAGATGATTTTTGTAATGGCTATTTTCACAAGCAAACAGGAAAGTCACTCGTCTTATAAGCCAAAAACACCTATTTTTTATTCTGTAAGGCGTATTTTAAATTTTTTTTAGAAGTTTGGTTAAATCTAAATAACTGAACATTTTTAAAATACAACGCAATCAGAACAAAAATATTTTTTAGTTGCTGTGAGTAGTGCTTCGCACACAGAGCTTTCTACGAGGCGAATTATTAAATACTTGATTGAGCATAGTAAATCTATGTGATTGAAAGTATTTGATAGCTCAACAAAACCGAAGAGAATGGCAAATCCAGGAACAAGTGTTTTTCTCTTTCCACAAGGCAGATTTACAAAACTTGATTGAACATAGTAAATCTATGTGATTGAAAGTTTTGTAAATTTAACGCCGAGGAAAGGAAAAAGATGACGTTACTGGTGGTAGTTTGGTGCTTCTTTGGTGATAGAAACATCATGCACGTGTGATTCAATCATACCCGCCGAAGTCACCTGCACAAAAGTTGCCTCACTGCGCATTTTATCCAGCGTTTCGCAACCCGTATAACCCATTGATGAGCGCACACCGCCCATCATTTGGTGAATAATAGGGCGGATAGAACCTTTGAATGGTACACGACCTTCAATGCCTTCTGGTACTAATTTGTCTGCTTTAGAGTCTGCTTGGAAGTATCGGTCAGATGAGCCGTGTGCTTGGTTCATCGCGCCGATTGAGCCCATGCCACGATAAGATTTATAGGCACGACCTTGATAGAGTTCTACTTCACCAGGAGATTCTTCTGTGCCTGCTAACATTGAGCCAAGCATCACACAATAAGCGCCTGCGGCAAAGGCTTTGGCAATATCACCTGAATAACGAATGCCACCATCAGCAATCAAAGGAACGCCTGTACCTTGGAGGGCTTCTGCGACATCAGAGACAGCGCTAATTTGCGGTACACCCACACCGGCAACAATACGTGTGGTGCAGATACTGCCAGGGCCAATGCCAACCTTGACACAATCTGCACCTGCTTTAACCAAATCTAATGCTGCTGCACCGGTGGCGATATTGCCTGCAATCACATCAAGACTTGGGTGTTTGGCTTTGGTCTTTTTCACACGATCCAGCACACCTTGCGAGTGTCCGTGTGCTGTGTCAATCACAACCACGTCAACGCCAGCTACTACCAAAGCATCAATGCGCGCACCTGTGCCACTGCCAACACCCACTGCAGCACCAACACGGAGCTGTTCTTTTTCATCTTTACAGGCATTTGGAAAGTCGCTTGATTTTTGAATATCACGAACGGTAATCATGCCTTGTAGGCTAAAAGCATCATCGGTAATAATGACACGTTCAATACGGTGTTTGTGAAGCAGTGCACGTACTTGACTCATCTCTGTGCCTTCTTTGACGGTGATGAGTTTTTGCTGTGGGGTCATGACATTTTCTACCAAATCATTCAGATTGGTTTCAAAACGCACATCACGACCTGTGACGATGCCGATAATGGTATTTTTATCTACCACAGGCAGTGCTGAGATTTTGTGTTGCTGTTGTTTTTCCAGTACCTCTTTAATGGTTGCTTTGGCGTTAATGGTAATTGGGTCTCTAATGATGCCTGATTCGAAGCGTTTAACTTTGCGAACTTCTATTGCTTGTTCTTCAATCGACATATTTTTGTGAATAATGCCAATGCCGCCTTCTTGTGCGATGGTGATAGCCAAATTAGCTTCGGTCACCGTATCCATTGCTGCGGATAACACGGGTGTATTCAGTGTGATATTTTTAGTCAGTTGTGTTTTTAGGCTGACTTCCTTTGGCATGGTTTTGGAATGCGCTGGCACCAATAATACATCATCAAAAGTAAGTGCAGTTTTGAGTAAGTTCATCTTAAAATCTCCTATTATTTGTGCGTTTTGGGACGATAAAACCGATTATAAAGCCAAAAAATAATACCAAGGCACCAACAATAAACCAGTTTCTAGAAGAGGCTTCTTGTCCGACAGTGCTATTATTATTCAATAATTGTAATTCTGCTTGCAACTGCAGTACTTCTGCTTCAAGCTGCTTGTTCTCATAACTAAGCTTAAGTGAATCTTTGTAAGTTTGCTGAATGTGTTTCTTTTCAGATTCTAACTTGCCCACTTGAATAGAAAGTTGGGTGTTTTTTGTTTTCAAATCAGCGGCAAGTTTTTCAAGCTTAGTGTTTTTTTCATTTTGTTTAGAAAGTGAGAGTTCGTTATTATTATTGTTACGTTGTAATTCTTCCAATCTAACTCTTGCAGGCACATTTGAGGTTAAATAGCGTGAAATCATCCAACCAACAGTACCTTCAAATTTAACTTTAGTCCAGCCTTCTTCAGTGGCTAAAATTTCTAACTTAGTGCCAGAATCTAGCATTTTAATTAGGTTGCTAGGGTTGTTTTGAATTTTGCTTTCAGAGCGCATTGGGATAGGCACCATATCAGTCACATAGACATAGGAGGCGGCATTTGCCAGTGCGCTTGACAATAAAAACAGTAATAATAAAACGTTCTTCATAATTTGTTTATTTTCTCCAACTGTGCAGATAAATCAGCAATGGCATTTTGTGTTGAGGCCAATCTTTCTCTTTCAGTCTCGACAATCGCTTCAGGCGCACTGCTCACAAATTTTTTATTGTTTAATTTACCTTCAAACTGTGCCTTTTGTTGATTCAGTTTCTGCAGTTCTTTATTCAGTCGTGCAATTTCTTGCTCTTTGTCAATCAGTCCTGCTAAAGGAATCAATACTTTCATATCCCCCACTAGGGCCGTTGCTGATTCTACCGCCTCAGTATCAGTAGAGAGTTTATCAAGGCTTTGCATTTTTGACAAGGACTTTATGAGTTCGATGTTATTGTCAAGATAGCGTTCATCTGTTGTGTCAAAGTCTTGCACAAAGCAATCCAACACCTTGCTTGGCGAAATATTCATTTGTGAGCGTATTTGACGAACGCCTAAAATAAAGGTTTGTAGCCATTTAATTTCCCCTTCTGCTTCCTGCGAACTAAGTTGTGGCTCAACTTTTGGATAAGCTTCAGTCATTAAAGAGCGGTTATTTTCGCCCAGTGTTGCATTACATTGTTCAAAAATTTCCTCGGTAATAAATGGGATGGTAGGGTGCAACAGTGTGACGATTTCATTTAAGACTTTAATCAAGGTGGCCTGTGTGCCAGCTTTGGTGTTTTCATCTGCCAGCAAAGGCTTGGACAATTCTAAATACCAGTCACAGTAATCATGCCAAACAAATTCGTATAAGGCCTGACTCATTAAGTCTAAGCGGTAGTCAGACAGGTGTTTTTCAACCTTGCTTTTGGTTGCTTGCAAACGCGATAAAATCCACTTATCAGGGGTTGACAGTGGTGCATCCTTATCAATAGATTCATTTTCAAGTTTCATCAGTACAAAACGAGAAGCGTTCCAAAGTTTGTTGCAGAAATTGCGATAACCTTCAACACGTTTGAGGTCAAATTTAATATCACGACCAAAAGAAGCCAGCGCTGCAAAAGTAAAGCGCAAGGCATCTGTGCCGAAAGCAGGGATGCCATCTGAAAATTCTTTTTCGGTTTGTTTTTTGATTTTTTTAGCCATTTTTGGCTGCATCATGCCTTGGGTGCGTTTTTCTAACAAGGCTTCAAGACTGATGCCATCAATCAAATCAATTGGGTCTAAAACATTGCCTTTGGATTTAGACATTTTTTGCCCTTGCCCATCGCGAATTAAGCCGGTGATATAAATGTCTTTAAACGGCACATCGCCGGCAAATTTAAGCCCAAACATAATCATTCGTGCCACCCAGAAGAAAATGATATCAAAACCAGTGACCAAGACATTACTTGGGTAAAAACGCTTTAATTCAGGTGTTTTTTCAGGCCAACCTAAGGTTGAAAATGGCCATAGGGCGGATGAAAACCAAGTATCCAGCACATCTTCATCTTGCCTAAGTTTCACGCCTTCGCCTGCTTGTATTTGCGCTTCTGCTAAGGAGTCAGCAACATAGATTTTACCGTTTTCATCATACCAAGCAGGGATGCGGTGTCCCCACCAAATTTGGCGTGAGATACACCAATCTTCGATGTTTTCCATCCAATTGTAATAAGTTTTACTCCAGTTATCAGGCACAAAACGAATATCACCATTTTTCACCGCATCAATTGCAGGTTCTGCCAACGGTGCAATCTTAACGAACCATTGGTCGGTTAGGTAAGGCTCAATCACTGCATGGGTTCTGTCACCACGTGGCACCATGAGTTTGTGCGGCTCGATTTTCTCTATTAAACCTTGCGTGTCTAAATCTTCAATGATTTTTTTGCGTGCAACAAAACGATCCATATCTATATAGTCGCTTGCAACTGTGTCGTTGATTTTAGCGTCATTGGTGAGGATGTTGATAATGTCTAAGTCGTGGCGTTTGCCCATTTCATAGTCATTAAAATCATGTGCTGGGGTAATCTTGACACAACCCGTACCAAATTCCATGTCCACATAGTCATCAGCGATAATTGGGATTTTTCTATCGGTTAGTGGCAAATCAATGCTTTGCCCAACTAAATGTTTGTAGCGTTCATCATCCGGGTGCACAGCAACAGCGCTATCGCCAAGCATGGTTTCAGGTCGAGTGGTGGCAACCACCATGACTTCATCACTGTCGGTAATCGGGTAGCGCATGTGCCAAAGTGAACCCTCTTCTTCGGTGCTAATGACCTCAAGGTCTGATACTGCAGTGTGTAAAACAGGGTCCCAGTTAACCAAACGCTTACCACGATAAATTAAGTCTTCGTTATAAAGTTGAATAAAGACTTTATGCACCGCATCTGAAAGCCCTTCATCCATGGTGAAACGTTCCCTTTCCCAGTCAACCGAAGCACCTAAGCGGCGCATTTGTTGTGTGATGGTGCCGCCAGATTGTTCTTTCCAGTCCCAAATTTTTTGCGTAAATTTTTCACGTCCTAGGTTATGACGGGTAATATTTTCTGCTGCCAATTGACGCTCTACCACCATCTGTGTGGCAATACCGGCATGGTCAGTACCCGGTTGCCAAAGGGTTTGCTCACCTTGCGCACGATGATAGCGCGTGAGCACATCCATAATGGTGTGTTGAAAAGCATGCCCCATGTGCAAGCTACCCGTGACATTAGGCGGCGGTAACATAATAGAATAGGCATTTGAACTGCTTGTATTTGAACTGGAAGAAAAGAGATTTTTGTCTTCCCAAAGCGCGCGGTATTTGGCTTCGATTTGTTCGGGATTATAGGTTTTTTCCATTAACTTAGTCTCAACTTTATAAAGATGGATAAAACTTTGCTATTATACTATGTTACGATGAAAACATCAGACAAAAAACCATGGTTTGTGTATTTACTAAAATGTAGTAATGATTCCTTATATTGTGGTGTGACTACCGATATTAACAAACGCTTAAAACAACACAATGGCATACTCAAAGGTGGGGCAAAATATACCCGCGCTCATGGTCCTTGCGCATTGGCTTATCAGGAAGAGGTAGGGGACCGATCCAGCGCATGTAAACGTGAATATGAAATTAAACAAATGGATAAAAAAACCAAACTCAAGCTAACAAAAATATGAATATTAAACAATGTGAAATTATTTTAAAAGCACAGCACAGAGGTTTTCATTTGGTTACCAATGAGATTGTCAAGCAAATTCCGTTTTTGTCAGAGGTCAATGTTGGGCAACTCAACTTGTTTATTAAGCATTCCAGTGCATCACTGAGCATTAATGAAAATGCCGACCCCAGTGTACGCACAGACATGGAAAACTTTTTTACCGATTTGTGTGATGATAAGCCTTATTTTACCCACACCTACGAAGGTGCAGACGATATGCCGGCACACATCAAATCGACAATGATTGGTGCAAGCCTTAATATTCCTGTGACCAATGGGCAACTCAATTTAGGCACTTGGCAAGGCGTTTATCTAAACGAACACCGAGACCATGGAGGCACACGAAAAATTGTTGCCACCTTAATGTTTGAGGCCTTTGCGTAAATATGAATAATCATAAAAACACCATCTTTCACCCACTTGATGATTTTATTGAAACCTGTCTTAACCCTGCTAGGACTGGCTTTAATAAAACCTAACACTTTTCTAATCACTCATATTTACACAAAGGTCTCAGTTAATTTTTTTAAATAAAAAGTAATTAAAGTCTTGTGTTGTGCCATTTGGATGAGGATGGGTTTCACTGGTGGTTTTAATCAATTTGAAATGTGTGCCTAATTGTTGGGTAATTTTGTCCTTGTCGTATTGCACAATATCAAGTTCTGAACACTGCTGTGGACCTGTTGGCGCAAAAGTGGCTAGCAAAAAATAACCGCCTGTTTTTAGGTGTTGTGTGAGTTTCTCAATATAGATTTGTTGGTCTTCTTCATCGGTTAAAAAATGAAAAACTGCTCTGTCATGCCATAGATCAAAACGAGTTTCTGTTTCAAAATCTAAGATATTTTCATTATAAAAAGTCAGGCGCTCAGCATATTTTTTCAAACGTATTTTTAACACCTGAATGGCACTGGGTGAGAGCTCTAAGAGTGATAAATTTTGATACCCTTTATCCAGCAAATTATCACTTAATATTGAAACCCCTGTGCCCACATCGATAATAGCAGCTTTTGTGTTGGCGTACTCAAGTATCCATTCAAGCGAGATGCTTGCCTGATCTTGATGCCAACTTAATTTATCATGCGCTTTACTGGTATATACCTTATCCCAGTGCTCAGTAGCTCCCCTCATAGAAACTCCTCTATAATAATTATATTTTCAATTATAAAGGATTTTTTGTGAGAATTTTACACACCATGTTAAGGGTAGGGGATTTGGACAAATCCATCGCCTTTTATACCGACGTCCTAGGCATGCAATTACTGCGACAAAAAGATTACCCCAAAGGTGAATTTACTTTAGCCTTTTTAGGCTACGGTGACGAAGCAAAACACACTGTACTTGAATTAACTTACAACTGGGGCAAACACAATTATGAAATCGGCACAGGATTTGGGCATATTGCCATTAATGTAGAAGATGTGTACCAAGCCACTGAAAAAGCCAAAGCCCAAGGTGCAACTGTTACTCGTGAAGCAGGTCCAATGAATGCAGGGAATACAATTGTGGCATTTTTAACCGACCCTGATGGATATGAGATTGAATTACTCTCTAAACAATCAAGCCTTGCTTGATATCAAGCAAGGCTTGATTGTTTAGAGAGTAATTTTATGCAAAGTTGGTTAAGTATAGTCTTTGCGACCTGATAGGGCGTGAGCAATGGTGTTAATATCGGCATATTCAAGCTCACCCCCAATTGGCAATCCGTGTGCGATGCGGGTAATGCGCACATCAAATTGCTTTGCCATATTGCTAATATAGTGTGCGGTGACTTCACCTTCAATGGTGGCGTTGGTGGCGAGAATGATTTCTTCAATGTCTTGGCTGCGTAGTTTTTGCTCTAAGTTGTCTAGGCCTAGTTCACTCGCACCAATGCCGTCAATTGGGGATAAATAGCCACTGAGTACAAAATACTTGCCTTTATAGGCGCTGCTTTGCTCAATAGCATGAATATCACTGGGTGTTTCTACAATACAAAGTTGTGTATTTGTGCGGTTGTGATTGGCGCAGATGTCACAGAGTTCTTTTTCGCTTAGCGTGCGACATGAGCTGCAATGTCCGACGTGCTCCATGGCATCGACCAAGGCTTTGGCGAGTTCTAATCCGCCATTACGATTACGTTCTAATAAATGATAAACAAAGCGTTGTGCGGTTTTTTTACCAACGCCGGGTAGGGCGCAAAAGGCTTTATTTAAGGCATCAATCATAAAAAACACCACCCTTCATCCACTTGACTATTTTTTAGATTTGGCTTTAGATGTGCTAGAGCTAAATTTAAAAGAATTGCCAATTGAATAAACTGTGTTATTTTTTTGGTGGTCTTTATAAGCATGGCTGTTGAATCTAAAATGGTAAGTTCATGCCACCGGGTAGTTTCATACCGCCTGTGGCAGTTTTCATTTTAGCAGCAGAAATCTCAGCAATTTGTTCATTGGCATCGTTGATGGCGCTTAAGATTAAATCTTCCAGCATGTCTTTATCATCCATCACAGTTTCGTCAATTTCGATGTTACTTGCTTGGTGTTCGCCATTGATGCTGACTTTTACTGCGCCACCACCAGCTTGACCTGTGGCTGTGAGTTGTTTGATTTCCTCTTGTGCTTGTTGCATGTTTTCCTGCATTTGCTGGGCTTTTTTCATCATCCCAGCCATTCCACCTTTAAGCATTTTGTCTTTCTCCTTTTGATTTGTAAAAATTTAGTGTTTCAATTGTTTGTTTGTGAAGATACTTCAGGTATTTCTTTGATACTATTTATATCAATTGTAGTATGAAAAACTTGTTGTAATTTTTGCACACCTTTATCGGCTAAAAACCTCTTTTGTAGTGCCGCTATTTTTTTATTACTGGCTTGTGTTTCTTTTTGCGCTAAGGTCTGTGTTTTAAGCTTGTTAAGGCTTATGTTTAAAGTGATGTCACCAAATTTTGTTCGCAATGTGTCTAAAATAGTGCCTTGAATGCTCTTTGTTAATAGGGTGGAAAAGGCTTCATCTAAACTGAGTGTTAGGCTTTGGGCATTGGCGTTTTTAAATATCGTATTTTTAAGCAGCGTGCGTGCCGCGGTAGAAAATTCAAGCGTTTTGGTTAAGGCTTCCCATTCTTGCTGTGTGTTAATATTAAGTGTTGTGTAAGAGGTTTGTTGTGCCGCTTGAGGTTCTTGCACAACATTTACTGTGGCTTGGGCTTTGTTGTTGACATTACTGACTTTGGGTTTACTTTCAGGTGTTAAGGGTTTTTCAGGTGTTTTTTTTTTCGCTGGCACCTCTATTTGAACGGCATTTGAATGAAAGGAAAGCATGCGTAACAAAGTCATTTCAAAGCCAATTTGCTCACTGGGTGCAAGTGGTAATTCTTTACTGCCATTAATCGCTATGTGATAAAACAGTTGTAAATCTTGGTTGGAAATTTGCGTGGATAGCGCTTTAACAGCATCAGAAACTTCTGTTGTATCAAGGATTTGTGCGATAGATATTTGATGAAACAAACTGCTTAAATCTTTCAGCGCCTGGGTTAAGTTTTCACCTTTATGTGACAAGAGTCTAATAAAATCAATACATCCTTGTGCATCTTGATTCAACAGGTGTTGTGCCAAGGTGATGATGTCGTCATGGTGCACCAAGCCAAGCATGGCTTTAATGTCTTTTGCCATCACCGAGCCATTACCATAAGAGATAGACTGATCAAGCAGACTGAGTGCATCACGCATAGAGCCATTACCAAATTCTGCAATTTGCTTCAGTGCCAACTCTTCATACTTTAAGCCTTCGGTATCCATAATAAATTTCAACTGACCTAGAATCTCATCAACAGTCAACTTTTGCAAAGTAAATTGCAAGCAGCGAGACAGCACAGTAACGGGTACTTTTTGTGGGTCGGTGGTAGCCAGTAAAAATTTAATATGCTCAGGCGGTTCTTCAAGGGTTTTTAACAGTGCGTTAAAACTGCTCTTTGAGAGCATGTGCACTTCGTCAATCAGATAAATCTTGTAACGATTTTTGGTCGGCATATATTGCGCGTTTTCTAAAATATCACGCATATTGTCAACCCCAGTGTGTGAGGCTGCATCCAGTTCGATTAAGTCAATCGATTGACCTTTGTCGATTTCTAAGCAAGTGGCGCATTTGCCACAGGGTTTTGAACTAACACCGCTTTCGCAATTGATAGATTTGGCAAAAATACGCGCAATCGTTGTTTTACCGACACCACGTGTGCCGGTAAACAAAAAGCCGTGGTGCAAATTATTGCTATCAAGTGCATTCATTAAGGTTTTAACCGTGTGCGTTTGACCCACCATTTCACCAAAGCTATGGGGGCGGTATTTGCGTGCTAAAACTTGATAAGGTTTGCTCATGTTAGATTTTTTGTAAAAAGGGTAGCGCCAGAATAACAGCCAACACATAAAAAAATTATTACCGTTGCTTCCTTCCGGACCTGGCGGAGTTTATAACCATTTATTGTCAGTGCACCCTGGCGCTACCCCAACTAATTTTACGCAAAAAACTACGATGTTTTATAATTATTATTCAAGGATTGTTTCATTAACCAATTGCAATCTTTCTGCTGTGCCAATGTCATGCCAATCGCCTGAGTAATGTTCGCCTGTTAATTGTCCTTTATTGATTGCTTCTTTAAATAGGCTTGAGAGTGCTAATTTCCCATCATTTGATAGTTCTGATTGAAAGAAACTTGGATGATAAAGTCCAATGCCTGAAAAGGTGTAAGTTTGAGTGTTATTAGGGTAAATAATTCTGCCATTAGCCAAAGCAAAATCCCCGTTGAGGTTGTGTTTAGGATTGTCAACCAAGAGCAAATGTGCCAGCGAATCATTGGGCAGGGTAAGTGTGGATAAGTCATAATCGCACAGCACGTCGGCATTCATGACAATAAATGGCGTGTTGCCAAGCACTGGCAAGGCTTTAATAATGCCACCTGCAGTTTCCAGCGCGGTTTTTTCAATGCTATAGTGAATGCAAATGCCAAACTTCGTGCCATCACCTAAATGTGTTTGTATTTGTTCACCTAAGTAAGCGGTATTGATAATAATATCATGAACACCTGCTTTCTTTAGTGCTTCAATGCTGTGTTCAATCAGTGCTTTGCCACGAACTTTAATCAAGGGTTTTGGCGTGTTCTTGGTGAGTGGCATCAGTCGCTCACCTTTACCTGCGGCTAAAATCATTGCCTTCATAGAATATCCTTGAGTGCAGAAAACTGCGTGTATTTGTCAGCAATTTGCAGTACGTATTTTTTTACCAAAGGAATGTCTTTTAGGTATTGGTGTTTACCGTCACGCACTGATAGGCGTGTGAAAATACCTAAGATTTTTAAGTGTCGTTGTAATCCCATGAGTTCAAACTGAGTTTCGAATTGCGCAAACTCAATGTCAATATTCGCTTTTGTATAGTAGTAGTTTAGCAGTGTTTGAATTTCGTCTGCTGAAAGTTCAAGGTAAGCGTCTTTTAACAAGGAGCATAAATCGTAAGTGCACGAGCCCATAACAGCGTCTTGAAAATCAATAATAGCCAGTTCATTTTCAACCAGCATTAAGTTGCGTGAATGATAGTCACGGTGCACAAAAACTTGCGGTGTGTTAAGTGCATTGTCGCTTAAAGTGTGAAAGATGTGATCGAGTTGTTGCGTGTGATTTTGACTGATGTCTTTTGGCAAATACCAGTCGGTCAACAGTTGCATTTCTTGTTTGAGTAAGTGTTCATCATACAAAGGTAAACCTTTGTTTTCGCAATCCATTGCTTGCATTTTAATGAGTTCATCAATGGCTTTTTTATACAGAGTGAGGCGCGTATTTTTCTCAAGTGCTTGTAAAAAAGTCGTGTTTCCTAAATCTTCCAACAGCAGAAACCCTTGCGCTAAATCAGCCTCAATAATTCTTGGTGCGTGCAGATTGTTTGCTCTTAATAACGTGGCAATTTTGACAAAGGCATCGCTGTTTTCTTTTTCTGGTGGCGCATCCATGGCGATATAGCTGTTATCACTACGCTCGATTCTGAAATATCGACGAAAGCTTGCATCATCATGAGCGCTACTAATCTTGTAGTGAGTATCAGCAAATAAATGCGTCAACCAATTGCCGAGTAAATTGAGTCGTTGATCAACCATTACTAAGTTGTTTTAATGTTTGGTAATGCGTATAGACGCATTCCCAATAGCGACCAACTTGAGCATGGTTGATGCGCTGATTGTCTATTTGGATAATAGGCATAATCTCACGTGTAGAACTGGAAATCCACACTTCATCAGCCACTAACAATTGCGCCACATTAAAGCTTGATTCTTTGAGTGTTAAACCACAGGCAACAGCACTTTCTATCGCTAAATCACGAGTAATACCTGAGAGAATGTAGTGATTGGCAGGGTGGGTGTAGAGCGCATCATCTTTAACTATAAAAACATTTGAAGTCGCACCTTCGGTAACAATATTATCACGATGCAATATCACTTCTTCTACTTGTGCTTCTTGTGCACTTTGAACATAGAGTGTGTTTGCTAAAAGTGAAGTGGCTTTAATATCGCATCTAGACCAGCGAATATCGGGACGTGTAATGGCGCTAAAGCCTTGCTCTAAGGTGTTTTTATCTTTGCTTACCAGTGGGTTTGACTCAATATAAACAGTGGGGGTTAAGGCTTTAAAACTGTGTTTTCTTTGACTGTCAGCACCCCGTGTTATTTGCAGGTAAATTGATTGGTCTTGCGTTTGGGCATAACTTAAAAGTTGCAGCAGAATTTCCAACCATTTGATGTTTGTATAGGGATTGGATATTTGAATGGCGTCCAAACTTTTTTGTAGGCGTTTTAAGTGTGCCTCTGGGCGAAACAATCGCCCCTGATAGACTGGAATAACTTCGTAGACGCCATCGCCAAACAAAAAACCTCTATCCATCACTGGAATAGAGGCCTTATTTTTTGCAATAAACGCACCGTTAAGATAAACCATTAGAGATGCTGCCTTAACTTTACAGTCCGATTTTCTCTAACAATCGTGAAAAGAAACCTGCTTCAGGTGCATCTTCAAGTGCCACAATAGGCAACCTTGTAAGTGACTCGCCCTTTAACTGAATGATTAAGTGACCAACATTATCACCTTTGTTAACCGGTGCTTTGAAACCAGCGTTTAACTCAATGGCTTGTTGAGATAATTTGTATTGTCCACGTGGCAGAGTAATTATTTGTGGCTGTTTAAAGCCCACTGAAATTTGCGCTTTGGTTGAGGCGGAAATGGGTATTTTTTTATCAATCTTATCAATTTGCGTGGTTTCGAAAAAACGAAAACCATAATCTAGAACCGTTTGTGTTTGAGCAGACCTGTCTTGTGGGCTTGTTGAGCCAAGCACCACAGAAATCAAACGCATACCAACACGCTTAGCGCTGGCAACAAGATTGTAGCCCGCTTTTTTGGTGAAGCCTGTTTTCAGCCCATCGACTGTACGGTCACTCCACAATAATTTATTACGATTGTATTGTTTAATGCCGTGGTAGGTGAATTCTTTTTCTGAATACCATTGGTAAAATTTTGGAAAGTCTCGAATCGTTGCTGAAGAGAGTGTGGCTATGTCTCTTGCAGTTGTATATTGATTTTCATCTGGCAATCCAGAGGCATTTTCAAAACGTGTATTCTCCAGCCCCAATTCTTTGGCGTATTCGTTCATATAAGTTGCAAAAGTGCCTTCAGTGCCAGCGATATGCTCTGCTAAAGCGACTGCTGAATCGTTGCCAGATTGGATAATCATGCCTTTGAGTAGCGTTTCAAGTTTGATGGTTTTACCCACTTCAACAAAACTTTTTGAACCGCCTGTTTTCCAAGCTTTTTTGCTAATTTTGACGTCATCTTTCAAACTGATTCTGTTGTCTTTAATCAGTTGAAAAACCACATAGGCAGTCATCAGCTTGGTCAAACTGGCTGGCGCACGTCTTTCATCCGCTTGGTTTGAGGCAATAATTGCTCCTGAGTTGTGGTCCATCACAATGTAAGCTGCTGCATTAATAGAGGGTGCTTTAGGGGTGATGAAAATTGCTGCCTGAGCATTAAGTGAGAATATGCTTAACGCAATCATTGTAATTTTAATAAGTGTTTTGTTCATAGGTAGTGTTTAAGTCGTATAGTTGTCTTAATTTTGCTGATAATTGATAAGCCGCCATTGCATATCTATTATCGTGATTATAACGGGTTAGCACATAAAAATTCCAAAAAGTGAGCCAAGTGTCGTCATTTATTTTTTGTGGCAGACGAATAAAAGCCAATTTGGTTTTATCGTCAATATCTGTGTCTATATCCAAGCCTAAGTTGCGCCAATGCTTGGCATTTTTTCGTGGTTTAGAGTTGGCGCGTTTGGCGTATTTTAAATGCTTGTTGTCGAGTGAAACAGGGCGGGCAATTTCACCAAAGTCATGCCATTGATGTTTGTCAAAATAATTGGCAATTGAACCAATTGCATCAACAGGATCAGAAAATAAGTCAACCTTTCCATCCTTGTTAAAATCGGTTGCATAGTGTCGATATGAACTGGAAATAAATTGCGGGAAGCCCATTGCACCCGCATACGAGCCACTAACAGACAAAGGTGCGATAGAATTTTCTCGCACCATAAGCAAAAAATGTTCCAATTCTTTTTTGTAAAAAGCACGTCGTCGATAGTTTCCAAAGGCACGCTTTGTCAGTGTTTCCATGGTTGGGTGTGTGCCTTTTGTGCGTCCATAATTGGTCTCTATGCCTAAAATGGCAACAATAATCTCAGCTGGCACATTATAGATGCGCTCAGCACGCTCTAAGGCTTGTAAATTATCTTGCCAAAACTTAACGCCATCTTTAATACGATTTTCAGTAATAAACAGACTTTTGTATTTGTCCCATGGCATGGGCGGCTTTTTAACACGTTTGGTTTTTTTGGCTTTCTTTTTAATCGGCTTATCGGCAATTTTAAATTTAATACTGCGAAAGATAGTGGTTAATTCACCTTTATCAAAGTTATGCTTTTTTACCATCTTATTGATAAAGTTTTGCGTGCTTTTAAAATGGGTTGCAGGGACTATTTTGGCAGATGTCTGCAAAGAAAAAACAACAAAAAATAATAACAATCCTAAGCGCATTGTTAACTAAAATTTAGAAAGATAACTGGGTGTTTTATGTTTGCGAATTGACATAATAATGCCGAAACTCACAAACAGCGTAATCAAGGATGAGCCACCATAACTCACTAGCGGTAAAGGCACACCGACGACAGGCAACAAGCCTGAGACCATGCCAATATTAACAAAAACATAAGTAAAGAAAATAAGCGTTAAACTTGCCCCTAGCAATTTAGAAAAAGTATCTTCCGATTCAACAGAAATAAGAAAACAACGCCAAATAATTAAGCCATAAAAAAACAACAACAACAACACGCCTAAAAAACCTAACTCCTCCGCAATCACTGCAAAAATAAAATCAGTCGTATGCTCGGGTAAAAAATTTAACTGAGATTGCGAACCTTGCTCAATACCTTTGCCTAACAAGCCACCAGAACCAATGGCAATTTTAGATTGCAAAATATGATACCCCGCACCCAATGGATCTGAGCTTGGGTCAATCATGGTTAAAATGCGTTTTTTTTGGTAAGCGATTAGCAAGTAATTCCAAGCAATATAAGCACCGCCAGCGATAGCGCCAAAAATCACGCCCAAATTAAGCCACTTATTGTATTTAATAATTCGAATATTAAACCCTGAAAAAAACAAAACATATAAGCCACTGGTACCAATCAGTAATGAAGTGCCCAAATCAGGCTGTTTGGCAATCAGTAAAACCGTTGCAGCAATTGCGGCAACCGAGCCAAGCACAGGTATGATTTTTGGTGGTAAAGTTTTTTCACTCAGGATTGAGGCAATTGCAATAGGTACGATAATTTTCATTAATTCTGAGGGCTGAAAACGCATAAAGCCTAAATCCAACCAGCGTTGCGCGCCACCACTGCTAGAGCCAAACAACAATACCAGCACCAGCAAAAGAATACCAAACAACATTAAAAAAGGAGAATAGCGTCTTAATAAATAAGGCGGCATTTGTGCAACCACCAACATCACACTAACGGCAATAGCAAAATGCACTGTTTGTTTGAAGATTAAATCCAATGATTCAGAAGCACTATACAACATCAGCAAACCAAACAAACTGGTGCTCATCAGTATGAGAAACAACGGTGTGTCCATTTTAAAGTAATGCCAATAATGGCGAATTTGATCGATGCGCTTCATAATAGCAATAAGCCAACCAACCTTGCATCAGACAACAGCAAGTTAAAACTGCGGCAAGCCGATTCGCTGGGCATACTCTCAACCCCAATATTCATTTGCTGCAGTGCGATTTGCTGCTGCGGCGTTAAAAACTGACTATGTTTGCCAGTGCCAATAATCAAAAGATCAATATCGTCTTTTGAACTGAGTGGAAATAATACCATTTTATCTAGTTGCTCTAATGTTAGATTAGGGGTTTGTGTGTGGTATTTAGGTGAGATAAAGCAAGGCGTACTAAGCGTTGTATGCGATAAAGTCACCATACTATTTTCTATGGAAACAACGCTATTTTGATTATTATCTTGTTGATTAAATTCCATTGCTGAAGTACCAGTGTATTTAATGATATAAGAATAGCATTATAACAGCGAGATCTTCGTACAATTTTAGTATTAACTCAACACAATTCCATCAATGCCAAAGTCATTTTGTCCTGCACTTGTACCTAGACTTTTTAGTTCAAAAGTATGCACACCATTAGACTCACTTGTAAAATCAACACTATCCTGAAGCCAGCCAGCACCTGCTTGTGCGGCATAACTCTCGCCTACTTTTTCACCATCAATGTAAAGTTGAGTTTCAATGTTAACTTAAAGTTTGCCAATCATCCACATTCGCCACAGTCTCAGCATTGATAAGTGTTTGTCCGTAATAACTACTGCCATCACTAAACTCTACTCTATCAATATCAAGTTGGCTTGTGCTATTGGTTTTATCAATCCTTACTCTATCACCAGTTTCTAACACCTCTAAGTAAATATGCAATTCATCTTTGTATAAACCCACATCCTCCTTAGTAATCCCTTCACCAAAAACAAGTTTGTCATAACCATTACCATCCTCAATCTCTAGTTGCCCATCACCAAGGTTAAAGATATAGGTGTCACTACCTGCACCGCCTTTGGCAATATCATTACCTGTGCCACCTTCTAGAGTGTCGTTGCCACTGCCACCTTCTAGAGTGTCGTTGCCACTGCCACCAGTTAGTGTGTCATTGTAATAACCACCTTTAAGTATGTCATTACCCACGCCACCATTTAGATTATTGTAAGCGTACAGTCCACCTGTCAAAGTGTCATTACCACCTAAGGCATTGATATTGTTGGTGCCTCGCTGATTGGCAGTCAAGGTATCATCACCCTCAGTAAGTGTTTTGGTTGATGCTAGGATTTGAGTAGAATTGATATAACTATTATCAGCAAAGTATATGTAATCAATAGCTAAAGTTGAGGTGCTGGTTGCTTGGGCAAACTTTATCACGTCTGTGGTATTGTTAATGCGAATATAAATAAAGCCATCATTCTCTTGAGTAATGGCAATATCATCTTTAGTAATACCTTCACCAAATCTTAAAGTATCACTGCCACTACCATCGAGAATAATCAGGGTCAGAGTGTAATTTATTCTATCATAAAATTATACTCTGACCCTAATTATTTTTGTTGTTCTTGTTCGGTTGGTGTAGTCATAGTTGCTCTCCTTTGCTGGTTGATCTATGTTTAATTTTTAAAAAAAACATATATATAAGCCCAATTACTGCTATAGGAAACACAGCAATAGTTGTAAAAGAGAATATACGATATAAAATAAATCCATAAAATTTATTCCATATCAACATCTCGTTATTAAATATACCTGTGCTTAAATCTTGGTATAAGAGATAATCTTTAGAGCCAGAATCAAATAATATCCAATAGACAACAAGAACGCCAAATAAACATAGAAATAGTATCTTTACATAGCTATGTTCCTTCCATTCTTCTGTTTTTTTATAAACCTTTGTTATCTTTTTGCTAATCCAAAAAAAGCCAACAAATCCAATCCAAATAAGTACTTGATGTAACACATACAGCGGTATCATCTTTTCTCGATAAACCACCGAGATATTCACCCAGTATTGCGCCTTTGGAAACACCTTTAAAAGTTGGTTGTTATATTGCCCTAGATTAAACACCCACTCATCAATAGGGGTATTGAGCAAATAAACACTGGCAATAGAATAAAACACTGCCAGTAGAATATAGATTTTGACAAAGCGTTTTTCCAGTGGCGTGAGCTTGTATTTTTTATCTTCTTTGGTTGTTGTTTTGTTGTTTGGCATTTGTTTCCTTATTGTTTATTTTAAAAATATATTATCACACGCATTAATGCCCTCTAATGGAATGATTAAAGGCTAAATGCTGAGTTAAAAAATAATTCAAAATTTTCAAGTGTGCATTTTTGCTTGTAGGCTCTAGCAACTGCGCTAAAGGCAAAAGCAAAAATAAAGCAGTTGGGGGTTTTGGGAATTTTTGCCACAGTGATTTAGCCTTTAACCATTCCACCCCGTAACCATAGATGTCATAACCACTCGCATCAAAACCATCAGCATCATATCCCCATTGGTCTATTCTATCATAAAATTATACTCTGACCCTAATTATTTTTTAAATGAAAGATATAAAGACTGCTGCCGCCCATGGCTTTAGCCAAGGCGCAATCAGTCAAATAGCAGGAGGACGATTTAAAGATGGTTTTGCAGGTGGTTTTAAAATAATGAGGACAAAAATAATGGGAACAAAAATAATCAGGGTCAGAGTGTAATTTTATGATACAATAA
>ENA-UZWX01001670-UZWX01001670.1-metagenome-genome-assembly--contig:-Day-4---50m-contig-1670_pt1 | contig 40001 bp, 32 predicted proteins | sample MGYA00260347_ERZ794907 | MGnify/ENA metagenome assembly ERZ794907 | reverse complement strand
GCTCAGGGCGCCGAAGCACTTGGTGCCAAGCAGTTGTTAGTCTACGACCATGTAGTGGGCGCTGACCCTGATAGACCCGGTGGGTTTCGTGGCGCTTACGATAAGGACGTCGCATTCCATGAGCCGTTAACAACGTTGGCATTTATTGCAGCGGTAACAGCATCAATCGAGCTTGTAACCTCCATACTGATACTGCCACAAAGACAAACTGTGTTGGTTGCCAAGCAAGCGGCTGAGGTTGCAATACTTTCCAATAACAGACTGAGACTAGGTGTAGGAACCGGTTGGAACAGGATTGAATATGATGCACTTAATGTGCCTTTCGAAAGACGAGGAACCCGGCAAGCGGAGCAGGTTGAGCTGATGCGCGAACTTTGGGGGGAAGACTCTCTCGATTACTCCGGCGAATTCCATCACATTGATAAAGCGAGTATCAATCCTCGACCATCTGAGCCTATACCCGTTTGGTTTGGTGGTGCAGCGCCGACAGTGTTAAAACGCTGCGCTGAACTGGGCGATGGATGGGTTCCCTTGATGGGAGCGAATAGTGCTGCAGCTGAAGCGATCAATCTGTTAAAGGATGCCCGAGCGGCTGCGGGTAAGAACTGGGAAGAGTTTCAGATACAGGCGCAGGCTCAATACGCGGGCGGTACGCCAGAGAGATGGAAATCTCATTCGGATAAATGGGAATCGCTGGGAGCGACAAAAATAGCTATAGCAACGCATAACGCAGGAGAAACCAATGTCGATGGCCATCTCCGCAGAATTGAAGAGTATCTCGCGGTCGTTCGAAAAGAGTGATTTGAGAATACCTTTCTTTTTTAAGCGCCTATCAACCCGGTTAATAGATGTGGTGCTTGAAGTTGAAAGATCGTAAGTTAAAACATGTGGCGGTGCCGTTAAATGGCAGAAAGCCAAAAGACGATAACGAAGGAGAAAACGATGCCTGATATTAAAAATGACCTGTTTACTTTAGCCATGTCAGAAAAAGCGCAGCCGCTGATGGATGCGGTAAAGAAACATATTAAGGAAAATGTAGAGCCTATCACTGAAGAGTTTTATGCGCTCGACAGCGAGAAAGATGATCGCTGGTCTTGGCATCCTCGCCAGTTAGAGCTGTTAGATGGTGCCAAGGCAAAAGCAAAAGCGTCAGGTCTGTGGAATTTTTTCCTACCGGATTCTGAAATTGGAGAAGGTCTCACAAACCTCGACTATGCATATATTGCTGCCGAACTTGGTAAGTTTTCGCTGGCATCTGAATCGCTAAATTGTAGTGCGCCGGACACCGGTAATATGGAAGTGCTCGAAAGAGTAGGGACTGAAGCCCAAAAGGAACAGTGGCTAAAACCTCTACTTAATGGCGAGATTAGATCGGCTTACGCGATGACAGAACCTGGTTTGCCCTCATCCGATGCGAAGAACATAAGCACTCAGGCTGTGCTAGACGGAGACGATTGGGTTATTAATGGTGAGAAATTTTACATCTCAGGTGCCGGAGATCCCCGCTGTAAAATTATGATCACAATGGTGAAGACCAGCCCAGATGCACCTCCCAGTCGACAGCAATCCCAGATACTGGTTCCTATTGAAACGCCGGGCGTCGAAATACTCGAAGGTATGCAAGTGTTTGGGCAGGACCACGCGCCTCGTGGGCACATGCATATTAAATTCAACAATGTCAGAGTGCCAAAAGAAAATATTCTTTTGGGCGAGGGCCGTGGTTTTGAAATTTCCCAAGTACGTTTAGGTCCCGGACGAATACACCATTGCATGAGATCAATCGGTAAGGCAGAAGTCGCTCTTGAATTGATGGTTAAACGATCAGCCAGCCGAGTTGCATTCGGTAAGCCTATCGCGAAGCTTGGTAAAAATCTGGAAGTTATTTCCAGAGCAAGAATTGACATCGACGCGATGAAGTTGATGGTGCTTCAGGCAGCCAAGGCAATGGATGTGCTCGGTAATAAAGAGGCCAGAGTCTACGTCAGTGCTGTGAAAGCGATGGTGCCGGAGCGTGTTTGTCAGATCATCGATCAGGCAATACAAATGCATGGCGCAACAGGCATCTCTCAATGGTCACCGCTTGCTGGAATGTATGCAGATCAAAGACATTTGCGTTTCGCTGACGGTCCTGATGAGGTGCATCACATGGTGGTTGGCCGTGCAGAGGTTCAGAAGTACGATCTCTGGTAGGTCCGAGAAAATCGAGTCGAGCCGGCAGTCCGCTGGACTGCTAGCCGGCTCACCGATTAATTTGTCTTAAAAGTGGGTTGCTCTTTTCAGTAATGAGTCAAAAAATTTCGGACTAGTCGACGGAAAAATCCATAACAAAATCTTTCATGATTTCAGTTCCCTTGATCATATTGGCGACAGAAATACGTTCGTTGTTTCCGTGCACGCCTGTTTGTTCATTCTCCCCAAAAAGAAATGGACCAAAGCCGTAGCTTATAATACCCATATCTCTAAAAAAATGACTGTCTGTAAAGCCGGTTGAAACCGAGGGAACGGCTTTCATGTTTTCGTAGTGCAGTGTTAAGACGCGCTGTATTGAGTCATACAAAGGTGTGTTTGTATCACTCACTGCTGGCGTGAATCTCATGATTGTTTCGATAGAAATGTGGTCATCGTTAATGATGTGTTCAAGCTCGGTCAAAAACGCATCGGGGTTTTGATCGGGTAGCAGTCGACAGTCCAGTTCGATTGAAGCGGTGGGTGGTACCACGTTAATTTTGCTGCTGCCGGACAGTCGAGTAATCGAGCAGGTGTTGTGTAACAGGGCGACACTGCCTGGCTCCCTCAATTGCAGCGCTGTCATGAACACCGGGTCTTTGATAGATTCATCAATTCTTTCGAGTTTAGTACGGAGTTCCCCTTCTCTGAATTCCGCGGAGCTTTGGAACAGGTTTCTTACCTCTGGAACGATCCGGTACTCGAAGGTCGTATCCGCGATTCTGTTCCCAGCACGAAGAATCCGCGTAACGGAACTTGTTAACCTCGGACTGGACCCATGTCCTGGTGTATCTGTTGCTGTCAGTTTCAGCCAGAGCGGCACTTTTTGCGTTACCTCGATCCGGAACACAGGTTTACCGGTCGTGATGAGTCCCGACCCGCCCTCGTTAACAAGATAGCCCACATCCTCGAAGATTTCCGGGCGGTTCTCGACCAACCATCCTGCGCCAAAGAAACCGCCAGCCTCTTCGTCCGCGGTTGCCATAAAAATGACATCACGCTTCAGTTTTTTACCTGAAGCGTGCAGCGCGATGAAGGCCTGTAACTGAGTAATTCCCAGCCCCTTAGTATCAATGGCTCCGCGCCCATAGATATAATCGTCCTTAACGACACCTGAAAGGGGGTCAACGTCCCAGTATTCAGCGTTGGCGGGAACAACATCAATGTGACTCAAGAGCACGAGCGCTGGTTCGTCACCTCCTTCCAGTCGGGCCCAGATGTTTCCTCTGCCAGGCGCGGACTCGACGGTCTCATATGAGATACCGGCTTCCTCAAGTATGGCACCCAAAAACTCTACTCCGCGAGATTCATTACCCGCTGGGTTGACGGTATCAATCCTAATATAGTTCTGAAGTCTATCGGGAGCTTTCATGGCGTAAGTGCTAGGTGCTGCCATTATTTTTGAGTTCGTCCAGGCTGTTAACGCCAGTAATATAGCCATGGACAAAAGGCGACGATTGAGCTTTTTTATCAACATGATTTCAATGCCTAAACATAATAGAAAATCATATTTGCCCTGAGCGGTCAAACCTTCGATTTTTCCGGATGCCGGTGAGCTGGCAGCGACAAGAAACATGATTTCAGCTGTTTGACTGTTAAAAGATACTCATGGCTAAAACGCTGATATCATCAGGGACAGAAAACACAGAGCGGCGAATAGGTGCCCGCGCTTATCCGAGGTCTTGAGGGGATCAGAACGTATATACTGTCTTGGCCGGAAAGAGTCATGAATTGATCTCGAAGTGGACTTGCGAGGGACCAATTGACCACTGTTAGTAAATTTCAGCCACAGACATGACCAGCGCGTCCATATGATGATTAGTGCGGAAACATTAAAAAAAGTTATTTTTGCTGGCGTTGCTGGCCTGCTTGCCTTTGCCGTATACCTGACCACGATGCCGCGGGCTATTACCCTCGAAGATGCGGGTCTTTTCCAAATGGTGTGTCATGTTGGTGGGATTGGCCATCCGCCCGGATATCCGCTATTCACCCTTCTTTGTCAGCAACTTACTTGGCAGGATACTGTCTTTGCCGGGAACCTGGTGTCAGTAATCTTCGCTGTGGCTGCGGTGATGGTCTTTTTCCTAGTAGTCGAGCGGCTAACCAAGGATCTCATACTCGCCTCAATTGCGGCGCTTGCCTATGCGTATTCAAATACCTTTTGGTCCCAGGCAATCATTATTGAGGTATACAGCCTAGCGTCCTTGATGTTTATGGCAGCTTGGTTTGTTTCAATCTTGTATCTAAAGACTGCTGATATTCGATACTGGTATCTCCTCTGTTTTTTAGTAGGACTCGCACTTTGTAATCATTGGCCGCTGATGGTTTTGTCCTCACCTGCATTGGCAGCGACAATTTTCCCTCGTTGGAAAAACCTGTTTGCAGAATTTAACAAGCCGGTCTTCTGGGCATTGTCGATACTTTGTATAGCCACTGGGTTGTTGCCCTACCTAACGCTAATTCTGACAGTAAGCCCTGAAATTGCCGTTTACGGTGGTATAGACTCTATTGAGAGTTTCACGCGTTATGTCATGAGATCAACATACAGTGATGACCATGCAGTTGCAGATAGTTCACACAAAATAGCCTATTTTTACTGGCTCTCAAAAGTATCGGTTTATCAGCTAGGTGTGCTTGGTCTGCCATTGATTCTCACCGGTTTTTTGCACTCAATCAGGACTCGGGATAGATATGAAAATATTAGTATCATCCTCTTGTTTGTGGGTTCGACTTACCTCTTGTTAGCTTTGTTGAATTTTGAGTTCAGCCCGTTCTATCAAGCGATTTTTCGGCCCTACCCTATCATAGCCTATGCGGCGATATGTTTATGGTTTGCACACGGAGTTAAACTGTTAGCAACGGTTCTGGTAAATGCCGTAGATGAATCGCTATTTACTAAGCACTTATCGGAATATCAGGTTCGTGGCTTGGTTTTTATGATTGTGGGGTTTGCCTCAGTTGTTTCAGTTTACCTGTCGAATTATCAAAGTGTGGATAGAAGTGGCAACAAGTTTATTGATACTTATGCCAGAACAGTGCTGGGAACGCTCCCTCCTGACGCTGTGTTGTTTACCTATGGAGATAACCAAACTGGCCCGATAGGCTATCTCAGCCAAGTAGAAGGATTGAGGCCTGACGTGGAGGTAAGAGACTGGGCGAACCTCGTGCTTTCTAACCGACTAAGCTCTCCATTTCTGCCTCCAATCGCGCAGCAGGAGGTGATTGAAGCATTCATTAATCAATCAAAAAGACCTGTTTTCTCGATTGAAGCGCGATTGTCACCGTCAACTAATTTGGGTCTATATCATAGATTTAATCCTAAGGGTGGCAACGACTACGAGTTCGAGCAAGGCATCAACGACTATGTGGATAATTTGTTGCGACTCTACATCGATGACGAATTGACCGATGGTCATGAGCAGCACTTTCTTTTTAATCAAATGATTGCTTTTTCAAAACAATATGTGGGTTTTGCCAGTTCGCGCACTCGATCGGAAATGAGCGAGGCAGTGTTCATAAGACTCAACCTGCTGCAATCGACATTTCCTGGAAAACTCGTCACACTTGAAACGCTGTACAAACAATATCAAGCGCAGAATGGCGACCTCCTTGCTCAGCGCGAATTGCTGGTAGACTTGGTGACTAAAGCAGAGGAACAAATTCCACCCTACGCTAGTCTGCAGAGTCTGGCTGTGTTCTATGAGTTGGCGGGAAGGGTACATGAGCTATCTCCGCAAACCGTTGAACTTTCGATTGATTACTACCATCGTTCAATCGATGCGTGGCCCGTCGATGAAAATACCAGTATTTGTCCGTTGATGCAGATCTATCTAAACGGGCCAAACAAAAAAGCTTATGATGCGCTTGAGTATAGGTTTCCAGACTATAGTTGTGGATAGAATGCGCATGATTGCTTACATAGCGCGCTTTGTATTTGCTTAACGAAACAGTTCAAAAGAGAAGGCTAAATGCTAAGCATCGTAGTGCCAACCTTTAAAGAAGCGGAAAATTTACCGCAGTTGGCTGAACTCATTCATTCCTGTATCGGGCCTGACAGCAACGGCGCCGCGATAAATTATGAACTCATCGTTGTAGATGACATGTCTCCAGATGAAACAGTGGATGTCTGTCGTCAACTTTCTGAGATGTATCCTTTGAAGCTGCTGCGTCCTCAAGGTCGCTCTCGCGACTTGTCTCTTTCTGTTATTGACGGTATTAAATGTGCCGCAAACGATATTGTCCTAGTCATGGACGCTGATCTGTCCCACCCGCCAGGAAAGATTGCTGAAATGTTAAAAAAGTTTGTCGAAACTGACGGTGCTTTTGCGATTGGTAGTCGTTATATCAGCGGCGGGAGTTTTGATAGAGATTGGAGTCTATGGCGATTCATCAATTCTCATATCGCAACATTATTGGCGCGCCCCCTCGTAAAGTGCTCGGACCCTATGTCCGGTTTCTTTATGTTTAGCAGGCAAGCACTGGGAGATTTGGCAAAGCTTAACCCTATCGGCTACAAAATTGGTCTGGAGATAATGGTCAGAGGTGACTTCAAAAGAGTTGAAGAAGTGCCTATCGGCTTCAAAGACCGCGAGTTGGGAGCCAGCAAAATGAACTTCAACCAGCAGTGGAAGTATCTGCGCCATCTGCGGCGTTTGTATTTGCATAAATTTAAGGGTTGGGCTGAATTTGTTCATTTTGGCGCCGTTGGCGCAAGCGGTTTCGTTATTGACCTTGCTTTTTATTACCTGTTTCAAATGCTGGGTGTTAACCATATTCTTGCAAGAGGGTTATCATTTTGGCCGGCGGTAAGCTGGAATTGGGCTTTGAACCGAAAGACGACATTCGGCGATCGTGTGCGACGACCAAAAATGAAGCAGTGGATTGAGTTTGTTCTCTCAAGTCTTGTTGGCTTCTCGCTGAATTGGGGTATTTATGCAACGCTCACAACAACGATCACTTTTTTTGACCAGTACAGATTGCTTGCACTAATTGCAGGTGTGGCAAGTGCGAGTTTGTTTAACTTCGCGGCATCAACACTTTTTGTATACAACGACAAGAGAAAATAGGCGGTATATGGCTGACACGATTCTGACAAATCTCAATATCTGGAACGGTCTAGGTGACTCCCTAGATCAGCATCATTCCTCTATTCGTATCCGCGATGGCAAAATCATCGCGTTAGAAAATGTGCACGATGCGCCCGGGTCTTTCGATATGGGTGGTGTCTATGTCACGCCCGGATTAATCGACGCGCACGTACATATGTGTCTTGATCCTGAAATTAGAGATCCTTTTGCTCACGGTAAAATCAATAGAGAACTTTTGATTGAACAAATGGTAAATAGAAGCCAATCAATGCTTGCTGCTGGCATCACGACGGCGCGGGATCTTGGCGGCGGAAAGTGGCTAGAGTTGGCGGTCAGAGACATGATCAATAGGGGAGAAGTTGTCGGCTGCCGACTTGTTTGTGCCGGTCAGCCTATTACTTCTGTAAAGGGGCACTGCCATTTTTGGGGTGGTGAGGCAGAAGACGTTGAGCAGGCTTTAGATGTTCTGGCGCGACAGCATGCGAGGGGCGTTGACCTTATAAAAATCATGGCCACCGGCGGTAGCATCACGCCTGATTCTGCACCGAAAGATGCGCAGTTTTCGAGCGCCATTATTAAATCTATCGTCGCACGGGCGAACGAGCTTGATTACACCGTTGCAGCACATTGCCATGGAACCGAGGGGATCCGTCATGCGGCAGAGGCCGGGGTCACGACTATTGAGCATTGTTCCTGGGTTGGTGAAGAAGGATGGGGGAAGGCTTATGACCCGGAAGTTGTTGAAGAGATTGTTGCGAATAACGTGCGTGTGTCGCCAACAGTGAATGCTGGCTGGAAACGGTACATTGGTACTAAAAAGTTTGAGGGGATGATGATAGATAACTATCGAAAAATGAAACAAGCCGGCGTAAAGCTGATCGCTTCAACTGATGCCGGCATCCCTGGCGTTATCCATCATCACTTGCCCTTGGCGATCCCCGTGTTTGCTCACTTTGCTGAATTGACGCCAATTGAGGCTCTCAAGAGCGCAACCAGCGACTGTGCAGAAGCAATTGGTCTGGGTAACCAAGTAGGGCAGATAAGCCCTGATTACAGTGCGGATCTGGTTTTTTACGAAAATGACCCGACTCAAGACCTAGAAGCATTGGCAACCCCTTTACGGGTCATGGCCAAAGGTGTTTTTTTCGATAAAGCGGGTTGATCGCGAGATAGGTTTTATCTTAAGCAGCGTCGAGTAAATGACTTGTGCGCGCCCAAGACTAAGAGTGAAACGTGAGTTCCGTACCGAGTATTGTCACAAAGTTGCTATAGTAATACGGTGCATTGATTGTCATTGTAATTCTTATGCCTCCATGTGATATTTTTACTTTTGCCCGACGGGCGCTTTGAGCAAGCGCGGGCAATGGTTTGGCAAGTGGCCTTTGAGCGTGTTTAACCCTGAACCAAAAATTTTCAGCAATTAACAAGAGAGGAAGTTATGAGTTTATTTGATCTGACAGGCAAAGTAGCTGTGATTACTGGTTCGACCAAGGGTATTGGTAAGTCTATTGCCGAGCAGTTAGCTGCCCATGGCGCTCAAGTCGTGATTTCGAGTAGAAAAGCGGATGCCTGTGAGGCTGTCGCAGCTGAGATAAACGAAGCAACCGCGGATGGCGCCGGCAGTGCTGTCTCCATTCCCTGCCACATTGGTGACAAAGCGCAAATTGAACAGTTGATTACGCAAACAAAAGAACACCTTGGTAAAGTAGATATCCTAGTCTGCAACGCGGCGGTGAACCCTTTCTACGGATCTATGGCTGATATTCCTGATTCTGCTTTTGACAAGATTCTGGACTCTAATATCAAGTCCAATCACTGGCTATGTCAAATGGTCCTGCCTGAAATGGTAGAACGCAAAGATGGTGTGATTATTATTATATCCTCTGTCGGTGGACTTAACGGTAGCGCAGTGCTCGGCACCTATGGCATCTCGAAAGCAGCAGATATGCAAATGGCGCGAAACATAGCAGCCGAATATGGTCCCGATAATATCCGCGCGAACGCGATCGCGCCGGGGTTGATTCGAACCGATTTCGCCAGAGCCCTATGGGAAGACCCAGAGACGCTGAAAAATGCAACAGCTAACGCAAGTTTGCGACGTATTGGTGAACCAGAAGAAATAGCCGGTTTGGCTGTTTATTTGTCTTCTAAGGCCGGTAGTTTTACGACAGGTCAAACAATTGTCGTCGACGGTGGAAGATAGTCTGGCGTTGTTTTTCTCGGTAACATCGGAGATCGATAGAAAAATACTACCATTGAAGCTAATATTTAGCGCCCCGGTGTTGGATCCGTACCTGTGAATAGAAGGGATTTCTTTAAAGTAATGTCGAGAGGTGCCCTGGCCGGTTCTGCTGTGGGCGCTTCGTGGCCAATCGTCGCAGATACAGGCAAATTTCTTACAGCCCCGAGGTTTCTTGAGGATTCCGCTCTAACGCCTGCTCAGGTGCGCACATCTATAGAGCACCTCATGACTTCGCCGCCAGATCGTGAAGTTTATCTAAAGGAGTTTCAAAAACACCAGGTGTCGGCTCAAGAGCTTAATCTGAACCAATATCTCGCTAAAATGCATGATTTTGAAAACGCTCATCGGGAGGACATTTTTGTGCCCGGAGAGCAGTTCGAAATACTGGTCTCATCCTTCAAACGACTGGATCGGGTTCAGGGCCTTGTAGGACATGGGAATTTCAATATTGTTAGTTTCGATGATGTATTGAGGTATAGTCGAAACTACTCTGCGGTCGGCGCATTTGAAGTTGCCGAGATTGATTTTATTGCGTCGGTCTTCGCTGCTGATGCGCTCGACTATGGTTTTTTTGGTAGCCGAGTTGTCGGCGAGTTAACGTCGGTTGTTGCTCAGCGTGATAGTGTAAAAGTCGGCAATACCGGGCATTATCTTTTCAGGGGGGAAGCTGAAAAGCTCTATCGGAAACTTCACTCAGACTTGGGTGGCAGTGTTGTACTTACCTCGGGGATCAGAAACATCGTGAAACAAACCCACCTGTTCCTCGCCAAAACAATTCAGTCCGAGGGGAATCTCTCACGAGCGTCTCGTAGTTTAGCGCCTCCAGGACACTCTTTTCACGGAGTTGGAGATTTCGATGTTGGGAAAATTGGATTTGGGTCCAAAAATTTCACAGAGCAATTTGCTAGAACCGATGAGTTCCACCGTTTGGTAGAGCTGGGCTATATTGATATGCGTTATCCAGAAGACAATTTGCTAGGGGTGCGATACGAACCCTGGCATATAAAAGTTGCTTAAAACAAAACTAACGAGGTAGAAATGGAAGAAACAAGATGGTGGAGTAAGCTGCTTGCGACAAGCGGGGTAATATCCGTAATACTTTTGCTTGCAGCGCCGATGGGTTACAAATACGGGTCATCGCTTTTGATGTCCTCACTCGGCACTGTGATGCTTGCGTTTTTAGTTGCTGTGCTAGTTGTAATTGTTTCATTGGTGATGCTTTTGTATGTTAATAAACATCAGATGTTGCGGGACCGGAAGCTGTTGTTTATTGGGATAGCCGTCAGCATCTTGCCGATGGTGATGATTGTGCCAAATATTCTTAAAGGTACATCAGTGCCGGCGATTCATGACATTACGACCGATACAAGCTCACCACCGGTTTTTCACGTAATCGTGAATCAACGACTCGTCGGTGCGAAGGAAGAGGCCATTGTCAATGATCTGACTTACGGGGCTGGTTTTGAAAATCCCAGCATGTTGGCAAAGTTGCAGCAAGAAGCCTATCCCGAGATTCAGACCCTTGAACTCAATTCGGATGTAATGAGCGTTGTCGCTGTAACGAGTAAAATACTTGAAGAAAGCGGTATGGAAGTCGTCAATATCGATCCGGAGCTGGGTATCGTCGAAGCAACTGCGACGACATTTTGGTTTGGTTTCAAAGACGATGTTGTCGTACGCATAAGGCCTACGCGTTCCGGTTCAAAGGTTGACGTAAGGTCAGTGTCTCGTGTTGGTCAGAGCGATTTAGGGGCTAACGCTGCGAGAATAATGGGGATTTTGACGGCGCTATCAAGCGCCCAAATATAGGCTGCTCAGCCATTCAGCTTGGAGGAAACAAGCGCGTTAACTTGTTTAGGGTTTGCTTTCCCCTGGGTTTCTTTCATTACCTGACCGACAAAAAAGCCCATGAGTTTGGTTTTCCCTGCTCGAAACTGCTCAACTTGTCCCGGATTGTCGGCAATGATCTTGTCGACAATGGCTTCCAGCTCGCCAGAATCAGATACTTGTTTCAGACCTGCTTTTTCAACGTATTCGTCAACGTCGTTAGCGATACCTTGCCACAAAGCTTCAAAAACTTGTTTGCCGATCTTACCGGATATGGTGTCATCGAGTATTCTTTGAATAAGCTTGCCAAGTTGTGCGGAGGAAAGGGGCGATTGACTGATCGCGATATCATCGCGGTTCAGTAGCCCCAACAATTCTACACGTATCCAGTTAGACGCAGGTTTTGGATCGCCGCAGATGGCAGTCACTTCTTCAAAGTAATTAGCCAGCTCAAGGTTTGACGACAGCAATGCGGCATCTACTTCGCTCAGCTTATATTGTTCAACAAACCTGCCAGTTCTCTGCGCTGGTAGCTCAGGCATTTCAGCTCTCACAGCATCGATATACGCATCGTCAATGACAATCGGCAGTAAATCGGGTTCAGGAAAGTAACGATAATCTGTGGCAGTTTCCTTGCTGCGCATAGAGCGTGTTTCGTTTTTGGCAGCATCGTAGAGTCTCGTTTCTTGAACGACTCTACCGCCGGATTCTAAAATTGCGATCTGGCGTTCGACTTCGAAGTTAATTGCCGCCTCGAGAAAACGAAAGGAGTTTACGTTTTTTGTCTCGGTTCGTGTGCCTAATTCTTGTTGACCATATTTCCTGATTGAGACATTTGCGTCACAGCGAAGGGAGCCCTCCGACATATTGCCATCGGAAACGCCAAGGTAGGTGACCAATTGATGTATATACCGCGCGTACGCAACGGCCTCTTCCGCTGAACGCATCTCAGGCTCAGATACAATCTCTAGCAGCGGCGTACCGGCGCGATTGAGATCAATACCTGTTTGATTGTGGTAGTTTTCGTGCAGGGATTTTCCCGCGTCTTCTTCCAAATGTGCACGGGTTACGTTGATGAGTTTGCTGCTGCCATCGTTGAGGACGATTTCGACTTGCCCCCCCATGACGATCGGCGATTCAAGTTGCGTGATCTGGTAACCCTTCGGTAGATCAGGATAAAAGTAGTTTTTGCGGTCAAATACGGATCGCTTGTTAATTTCGGCACCTATTCCGAGACCGAATGCGACGGCTTTTCGATATACGGCCGCGTTAACAACTGGCAGAACACCCGGCATGCCCAGATCAATGGCGCAGGCTTGGGTGTTAGGCTCTGCACCGAATTGGGTGCTTGCGCCGCTAAAAATTTTTGATTGGGTTGAGAGCTGGGTGTGAATTTCCAGTCCTATGACAACTTCCCACTCTTCTGAATGACTCATCGCTAGCTACCGCCTGTTTTGTCTGCGCCAGCTAAGGCTGGTGATTTCAAATGCCAATCGGTTGCTTGTTGAAACTGGTGCGCGGCATTTAATATTTTCGCTTCCGAATGGTATGGCCCTATTAATTGCATACCAACGGGTAATCCATGTGCCATACCCGCAGGTACAGAAATAGCGGGTAATCCTGCGAGGTTGACAGAAATAGTGTAGATATCCTCAAGGTACATAGAAACGGGATCGTTAGATTTCTCGCCGATCTTGAAGGCCGGAGACGGTGTGGTCGGGCCTAAAATGAGATCTACATCGTTGAAAACTTGCAGAAAATCATCTTTGATGAGTCGCCGGATTTGCTGGGCTTTTCGGTAATAGGCATCGTAGTAGCCCGCCGATAATGCGAACGTGCCGGCCATTATCCTACTTTTGACCTCGTCGCCGAAGCCCTCCGATCGGCTGCGCTTGATAAGATCTGAGATATCTACCGGGTCTTCACATCGATGTCCAAATCTCACACCATCGTACCGTGACAGGTTCGCGGAACATTCAGCCGGGGCGATGACATAGTAGGCTGGAACCGCATGTTTTGTGTTGGGTAAACTAATTTCGCTGATCTCGGCGCCGAGTTTTTCCAGTTCTTTTACAGCGTTTTGGATAGCCGCTTCTATATCTCGGTCGAGCCCGTCAGCGAAGTATTCCTTGCAGACGCCAACTCTCAACCCCTCAATGGAGTTGTTAATATTTGCGCTGTAGTTTGGCACGGGTTGTTTAATGCTGGTCGAATCTTTCGGATCATATCCAGCCATTGTTTCTAGCATGATGGCGGCGTCTTCGGCGGTCCGGGTAATTGGGCCGGCTTGATCGAGGCTGGAAGCGAACGCAATAATGCCGTAGCGAGAGATTCGTCCATAGGTTGGTTTAAGCCCAGTAACACCACAAAATGCCGCGGGTTGTCGAATAGAACCGCCGGTATCGGTGCCTGTCGCGGCGGCGCACAAGCCAGCCGAAACCGCAGCGGCCGATCCGCCTGATGATCCACCCGGAACGCGAGCCAAATCCCATGGATTTTGCGCATTGCCATATGCGCTGTGTTCATTTGACGAACCCATCGCAAACTCGTCCATGTTCGCTTTGCCGATATTTATAGTGCCTGCGGCGTTCAGGTTTTCAATCACTGTCGCGTCATAGGGAGAGACAAAATTCTCCAGCATCTTTGAGCCCGCTGTCGTTCTTTGTCCCTTCGTGCAGAAAATATCTTTGTGGGCGATAGGGATACCCAGCAGTGCGCCACTGCTCCCTGCTTTTCTCTTTTCGTCAGATTGTTGCGCGAGTGCGATTGCCTGTTCAGGAAATGTTGAAATAAAGCTGTTCAGGTTTGGCTCGTGTCGCTCGATCCTCTCTAGAAAATGACAGGTGAGTTCTTTACTTGAGTACGCTCCCTTTTCAAGATCAGCGCTTATTTCTTTTATTGTTTTTGAGTGCAAGTCAGTCACTGATGTTACTCCACAACCCGAGGCACAAGGTACAAACCCGCATCGACCTCGGGAGCGATAGCCTGATACTCATCTCTCAGGTTTTCTTCTGTCACCTCGTCGTCTCTCATTACCTGAATTGCATCCAGCGGATTAGACACAGGTTCGATGTTGTCGGTATTAACCGTTTGCATCGCTTCGACCAGATTCAGCATGGCTGTCAGTTTGTCTGCGTATTTGCTGATCGCCTCGTCTTTGACCTCGAGTTGGGCAAGCTCTGCGATGTTGAGTATGACCTCGTTATCTATTTCCATGGCTTTACTGAATCTCTGGTTTTTGCGTTGTGATGAGGCGACGAATGCTAATCATGAATTGCTCCGACTGCAATAAACAAGTGTAGATTATGAGGGTCAATTTGTATTCTGACACGTATTTCTTCGGTATCGGTTGTTTCCGCGTTAAGAAATCTGCGAGAAGGACATTTTAGTCAGGACACGAGGTTTGATAAATGAAATCGGCCTTTGTCCTCGCTCCTGCACTTGGTGACTGTAAAAAAACACTCTGATAGCAGGCGTTTAGTTGTTCAAAATCTTCAATAAATGATACAGTTAAAAATGATTTTAAATCCTATATATAAGGTTCCCCCAAAAAAATGTTTAAAAAGTTAAGGGGTCTGTTTTCCAACGATCTTTCCATCGATCTAGGAACCGCGAACACGCTGATCTACGTGCGTGAGCAAGGGATCGTTTTAGACGAGCCCTCGGTTGTTGCAATCCGCAACAACAACAACCAAAAAAGTGTTGCCGCAGTCGGCATCGACGCGAAGCGTATGCTGGGTAGAACGCCCGGAAACATCACCGCTATTCGCCCATTGAAAGACGGTGTGATTGCAGATTTTCAGGTAACAGAGAAAATGTTGCAGCACTTCATCAAGAAGGTGCATGAGAACAGTTTTATTAGGCCCAGCCCGCGTGTACTGGTTTGTGTGCCATGCCAGTCTACGGAAGTAGAACGGCGGGCAATTCGCGAATCAGTGATCAGCGCTGGTGCCCGTGATGTGCGTCTGATTGAGGAGCCGATGGCTGCAGCGATTGGTGCAGGACTGCCAGTCCATGAAGCGGTAGGCACAATGGTCGTCGACATCGGTGGCGGCACGACTGAAATTGCTGTCATTTCGCTGAACGGTGTTGTGTATGCCCAGTCGGTGAGAGTCGGCGGTGATCGCTTTGATGAGTCGATAACGACGTTTGTCCGGCGCACCCAAGGCAGTTTAATCGGTGATGCCACTGCTGAGAGAATCAAACAGGAAATTGGTACGGCGTTTCCTTGCGCGGAAGTCCGTGAAATTGATGTTCGAGGCCGTAACTTGGCAGAAGGTGTGCCAAGAAGCTTCACTCTTAATAGCAATGAAATACTTGAAGCGTTGCAGGAGCCACTATCGGTGATAGTGCAGGCTGTCAAAGGGGCGCTAGAGCAAACGCCGCCGGAGTTAGCATCCGACATCGCGGAATGTGGGCTTGTGTTAACAGGTGGTGGTTCGTTGCTTCGCGGGCTCGACAGGTTGCTGTCTAATGAAACTGGTCTGCCGGTAATTGTCGCTGAGGATCCACTGACTTGTGTCGCCCGGGGCGGAGGTCGCGCACTGGAAATAATGGATGATCGTGGCGACAGCGACTTACTATCAATCCAGTGATACCGTTTGCAAGGGCTGCTAGTAATTGACCTGAAACGAGCGATATAGCGAGTCATCACATAAACCGAATAAGTGGTTTCAGAGGTCTCGGCGTTATTTGTCGTCATCATGCTGTTAAGTTATCGGGGTTAGACTCATAAAATCACTATTTCTTGAAGAAAAGACAATTGGCTACAAGGTAGTGGGTCTTACTCTGCTGTCGTTGCTATTTGTCACCTTTGATCATCTTCGTATCTTTTCAATTACCGATGATATTCGCACGGGTTTGACTTTGCTGGTATCCCCTGTTGTGTATCTTGCAGATTACCCGAATCGGACTGCAGAGGATGTCAGGCAAACCTTTAAATCCCGTGCCGAATTGCAGTCGGACATCATCGATCTGAAAGAACAGCTGCTGTTGTTAAGAGCCAAGACTGAGAAAATGGCTGCATTAACCGCGGAGAATAATCGCCTGAGAGATCTTTTAGGGTCAGCGGCGAAGCTGCAGGATAATGTGCTTGTCGCAGAACTGATTGGTGTCGATCCAGACCCTGAGAGACATGAAGTCATCATTGACAAGGGAACGAGCTCTGGCGTCTACGTGGGTCAGCCTCTGCTCGATGCGCAGGGGCTGATGGGGCAGGTCATTGAAATTAGTCCGTACACAAGTCGCGTTTTGCTGGTCAGTGATCAGACCCATTCAGTGCCTGTTCAGGTCAATCGCAGTAACTTGCGTTTAATCGCGCGCGGTTCAGGGGTTACTCGTCAATTGGAGTTGTTGCATGTTCAGGATACAGCAGACATCCGAGTTGGTGATCTGCTGGTCAGTTCTGGCTTAGGCGATCGATTTCCTGTCGGCTATCCAGTGGGTCTTGTAAACAAGGTAGAGCATGATCCAGGACAAGCCTTTGCGTTGGTCACAGCGATACCCAGTGCAAGACTAGACAGAAGTCGTCATGTGCTGTTGGTGTTTGCTGAGGAAGGGTTGGCATCGTTAACGCATAGTGGCGGGAGTGAGTCGGAGCGTGATTATGGGGCGATACGCTGATGATGGGGCGGGACGCTGATTATGGAGAGTAATAATATCTGGATTGTAGCTTTCAGCTTTTTATTCGCACTGGTGTTGAGCATTGTTGCGCTGCCGCAGTTTATCCCCGTTGATATGGGTTATTTAAGACCAGAGTGGGTTGCATTGGTGCTTTTCTATTGGACGATAGCGCTTCCTCACCGGGTAGGTATCGTGATCGCCTGGGTATTGGGCTTAGTGGTTGACGTGTTATCCGGTAGTTTATTGGGACAACACAGTATTGCGTTAATGGCAGTGGCCTATATTGGTGCTAGCCTTTATCAGCGTCTGCGTATGTTCACTGTCTGGCAGCAAAGTCTGATTGTATTCGCGGCCATAGGTTTGTATCAGCTAATCAACTATTGGATCGAAAGTATCGTTGGCACCGCGGAATGGAATATGTGGTATCTCATGCCCTCAATAGTGAGTGCATTTATCTGGCCTTGGGTATTTTTGGTATTGCGCTATCTCAGACGCTTGTTTGGCGTAAACTGATGTCAAAGAAATTAATACTGGCTTCCGGTTCGCCACGGCGCGCTAACTTGCTCCAGCAGATCGGATTGACTTTTGAGATCGCAAGACCGGATATTGATGAGACCGTGGCACCGGGCGAGGCTCCCGCCGTTTACGCGACTAGGATGTCTGAGTCCAAGATGTTGCGTTCAAGAGCGCTTCTTAAGGAAGCGACCGACGCTGTAATTTTGTGCGCAGACACGATCGTTGTCCTCGACGGAGAAATAGTAGGAAAGCCCAAAGCAAAGTCTGACGCGATAGAAGTGCTCCAGCAAATGTCAGGAAGAAAGCACTTGGTGCTAACCTCGGTTACTATTGGAGAAGCATCCTCTTCTAAGCAGCAGTCTTTTATCGTTGAGACGATGGTGAAGTTTCGACAATTGAGTGTTGGCGAATGTGAAGCATACTGGGAAACAGGTGAACCCGCTGATAAATCTGGGTCTTATGGCATACAGGGATTGGGATCGATCTTTGTTGCAGGAATTGAAGGTAGCCCAAGCAATGTGGCGGGTTTGCCATTGATGGAAACAGCGGCAGCACTCAAATCATTCGGCATAGAATGCCTTGTGCAACTTTAGTCTTTCGTTTCTGTCCAAACTGAATTGATAATAAGGAAACACCCCGAATGGGCGAAGAAATAATAGTCAGCGTGTCCCCGCTGGAAACGAGGGTCGCTGTCGTCGAGCAGGGACTGCTTCAAGAAATATTTATTGAGCGAGTTCACGCCCGGGTGACTGTTGGCAATATCTACAAGGGAAAAGTCGCGCGAATTTTACCCGGGATTCAGAGCGCGTTTGTAGAAATCGGCCAGGCAAAAGCAGCGTTTATGCACATCACTGACCTGGTTGACCCTCAGTTTAAATTTGATGCTGTAAATGAAACGTCTGAGCGCACTTACCCCTCGATTCAGGACGTGCTGCACGATGGGCAATCGCTACTCGTGCAGGTAACGAAAGAACCCATAAGTACTAAAGGTCCGCGCGCCACCTCTAGCGTCTCCATCGCCTCACGTTTTCTTGTTTACACGCCCAATAGTAGCCACATTGGCATCTCTCAGCGTATTGAAGATGAAGTCGAAAGAGAAAGATTGAGTGCTCTATTAACGGAGGTTTGTCCCGCTGAATCCCGAGACGGCTTTATTGTGCGCACGGCGTGTGAGCGAGCAAGTGAAGAGGAAATCCTGAGGGATGCGGAGTTGTTAAGGGAGAAATGGCAGCGTATACAAGCAGACAGCATGAATGCAAAACCGGCCTCGCTGGTCTACGAAGATTTACCGATGCACCTCAGAGCGATGCGAGACATTATTAACAGGGATACTCAAAGAATACTGGTGGACAATAAGCCGGTATATGGTGCCATGGAGCGTTTCCTGACCGACTTTATCCCAGAAAAAGCCGAAAACCTCGAACTTGTGTCGATGGAAGTACCATTGTTTGATGCCCATAATCTGGAAGACCAAATAGAAACAGCGCTCGATAGAAATGTGCTTCTGAAGTCAGGCGGCTATCTTGTTGTTGATCAGACTGAGGCAATGACCACCGTGGATGTCAACACAGGCGGGTTTGTTGGCAAGAAGGATGTAGACGAAACGATATTTCGTATGAACCTTGAAGCGGCTGCCGCCATTCCGAGACAGTTGCGGCTTCGTAATATCGGTGGAATAGTGATCATCGATTTTATCGACATGATAAATGAAGAGCACAAGCGTCAGGTGCTCCGAATGTTAGAAAAAGGCCAGCAATCCGATCGGGTGAAGTGGAATATCGCTGAAATATCTGAACTTGGCTTAGTGGAAATGACCCGTAAAAGAACTCAAGACAGTCTGCTGAGGCGGATTTGTGCGCCATGTTCAGCATGCAACGGCCGAGGGTTTGTAAAGAGTTCCGAGACGGTCTGTCTGGAGATTTATCGAGAAATTCAGCGTAAATTTCGAACATTGTATGGAAAAGGCTGCCAGGTCCGCGCTTCTCAATCTGTGATTGACAGATTGCTGGATGAAGACTCGGAAAACGTTTCGGAACTATCCAAAGTTCTGAAGGCTGATATTAGGTTGCAGGTTGAGGCGAGCTACACGCAGGAACAGTTCGATGTGGTGCTACCGGTATCATCGTGAATAGATCATGCAGATGCGGCTGATCAAAAATCCCATCGCTATTATGCTTGAACGCCTGTTGCTGGTCGCGCTTGTTGTTTTGGCCGCCTACGTACTTGTAGGCAGAATTGCCATGGCCGGCGTTCAACTATTGGACGACCGAATTTCAATGGCGATTACTCATGCCATCGGGATAGAGGTTCAAGTTGGTTCGGTGCATGGTAGCTGGATGTATCTTGATCCAATGATAACGATCGAAGACCTAAGTTTAGGTGGACAAAAACCGACCGGCGTGCAAATTGGTAAGGTTACTTTACGCCTAAACGCGGTCGCTTCAGCACTTGAGAGAAGTGTCGTTGTAGATGAAATCGAAGTCGATGGCATTAGTCTCGCCGTCAAGAAAGATAGCGCGGGTCTCTGGCAGGTTGAAGGTCTGCCACCGACAGAGCAGCCAATCGATTTCAATTTTCTTCTAGATTCCATACCCCACATTAGATTTTTATCCGCCAGTGGTTTGAGTATTGAGATCAAGGGTGCTCGCGAACAACTTGTCATCAAGAACAGGCCCGCAGAATTGTTTACGTTAGTCGCGGACGAAGAGACTAGAAGTTTTTCAATGCCATTGGAAATCGAATCTTCCAATCCGGAGAGGCAACTCAATGAGCTGGACTTAATCGGAAGGTTCGAGGGCGACCTAAGAGCGTCAGAAACGGTCGTGACGCAGTTATATCTGAAAGTGCCTTCAGTCGAGTATCTAGATTTTTTGCCTGACCTCGAGATAGATGCTGTTCAGTTGATGCGATCGAGCATAAAAGGAGAGTTTTGGCTTAACTTTACTAACGATAAAGTTGAGTTGATCGGGAATCTTTCGGAAGGAGCTGTTTTTGCCAGCAGAGACGCGAAAGTCATACCGGTTGTTGAGCAGTTAGACGCACAATTTGTGTTTAAGGGCGATTCTCTCGATCACTTACAGTTATTTATGAGCGCCTTCGAGGCCAAGGTGGGGGGGCAAAATTGGTCACTAGATGGTGCGAGTGTTGTCCTTTCAGGAAATCAAGAGGATAGAAAAATAGGCATTCATCTGCCTCGCCTTGATATGAAGGACCTTTTTGCGTCGCTGCAGGTGCTGGGGCAGGACTCTGGTTTGATTGGAGACCCAACCTTGCAGCAGTTAGCGGCGTTGAGTCCAGCGGGTGAACTGTCTGCCATCTATTTGAAAATGAACCTTTTATCGGGGTTGCCGAGTTTGACGCTGGCCGCTGAATTGTCAGACATTCAAATAATTGCCGACGGTGTCATTCCTGGTATCAGCTCCCTTAACGGGTACCTTTCTACGACGCCAACGGATGGATATCTTGATATCCACAACGAGCAACCTTTTGAATTAAATTTTGCCGCTATGTTCCCGGAAGCTTGGCGCTTTGACAGTGCGCACGCGAGGTTGAATTATCACCTGCAAGATATTGGTACCGAGCGCCAGTTGCTGCAAATTGACAGTGATCTTGTGCGGGTGACTGATCGAGACCTTTCTGCGTCTGGACGAGTACATCTTAATCTTCCGACGGTGCGTGAGAATCAAACTTGGGGTCTTGAACTCGGGCTAAATGCTGCTGATCTGCGAGACGTTGGTAGGTATTTACCTAAAGTTTTACCGCTACAGGTTCAGGAATGGATAAATCGGGCCTTCATCTCGGGTAGAGCGAACGAAGGTGGGATGGTGTTTCATGGATCACTTTATCGAGGCGAGCCAAGAGACAGAAAGGTACATGAACTTTATTTTAAGACTTCCGAAGTGGAATTTGACTATGACCCTAAGTGGCCGAGGATTGTCGATTTGGGCGCAACGGTTTTTATCGGTTACAACAGTATTCACTCAAATCACGTGGTCGGTCAGATAATCGGCAATGAATTGACCTCGGCTAGCTTCAGGGTGCCGGTTTACCCCGATGGGGCAACAGATTCTATTTTGATCAACGGTAAGTTTAAGGCAGATGTCGAAAGCAGTATCTACCTTTTGAATAACACCCCTATTTCTGACGCAACTAATCAGATGGCGAAAACATGGCAAGGAGACGGCTTTCTAACGGGAGAAATGAGTCTTGATTTTCCGATTGGCAAACGAGCGGGTGAGGTCGTTAACGTTGAAGTCGATGTCGATCTCGTGAATGCGCGTTTGTATATGCCGCTGTTCAATCTCGAAATTGAGCAATTGTCCGGTTTGCTAGGATATGAAACAGTGACCGGGCTGAGGTCTCCGGGTTTTACCGGTACCATGTTCGGAGAATCTGTGAAGGGAATCATTAGCACTGAATTGATCGCTGATCGCGGTCAAATTAATGTACAAGTTGACGGTGCCGTGAGCGCTCAAGATTTACATCAGTGGTCAAATCAAGTGCTTATGACTCAAATGGAAGGGTTGATTGGATACGACGTCAACGTGCACATTCCGTTAGGGCGTGATGCGTCTCCTATTTGGGTGGAAGCAACCTCTGATCTTGCTGGCGTTCACGTTGACCTGCCTGCGCCTTTGGGAAAATTAGCAGATGACGTTACCGTCTTCAGCTATGCCCATACATTCCAGGTTGGTGGTGACAGGGTTGATATTCAGGTTGAAGAAGATGTCACTGCTGCTCTAAAAATCGTTAATGGTGAACTCACTGGCGGTCGCGTGCATTTTGGTAACGGTCCGCTCGGAGTTGTAACCTTCGATCGTTTTGGTGTTTCAGGCGCACTCGATTACGTAAAATATGAGGAATGGGAAAGGCTTCTTGAATCCATTCAAAGCAAGAGCGATGTTTCAATAGAGTCTGAGCTCGCTGATCAACTGCATGCAATTGAAGTCGATATTGTGGATCTCTCAGCGTTCGGTGTCGAACTCGAAAATGTTAGAACTTATATCACCAGAAAAGACTCCGCTTGGAGTGTCGGACTTCGCAATGAGATGTTGTCAGGCATCATTGAAGTGCCAGACCTTGACTCAATACCTCTCACCATTTCCCTCGACTATCTACGCTTTTTATCTGACGAGCTTGGAGAGGGAGAGGTGCAAGTGGATCCGCTAGAAGGACAGGATCCTGCAGATATCGCTGCACTGGGTTTTAAAACCAAAGAATTAATGATCGGCGACGAACACTATGGTATGTGGTCTTTTGACTATCTGCCGATAGAATCTGGTGGCCAACTAAAAAACCTAACGGCTTCCGTGAAGGGGCTGCAAATACTCGAAGACTCCTCCGTGCTGTGGTCCGTAGACGAAAATGGCAAGCAGGTGAGCACTTACAGTGGGAACTTGCTGGTGCCGGAGTTAGATCAGGCCTTAGAGCAATGGGGGTTTGCTTCTAGTATTGAAGGCGAAAATTTTGAATTTGAAGCGGATGTACTTTGGGCCGGTTCTCCGGCAATGGTGGATTTGCTGAGAGTTGATGGCAAAATTCGACTACAGGGTGGTAAGGGTCGATTTGTGCAGGCAGAGTCTGGTGCAGGCGCCCTTAAAGTGTTGGGCATTTTTGATTTTGCTTCTTTGACTCGACGACTACGATTCGATTTCTCGGATATCATTGAACAGGGTTTTAGCTTTAGTGAAGTCAGCGGAAGCACAAGCATTCGCGACGGTGAAGTGGGAATTATAGAACCTATTGCGGTTAAGGGTTCCAGTGGTAGTTTCCGGGTTGGTGGCCAGGTGAGCCTTGTCACTCAGGAAATCGACAGTGATATGATTGTGACACTTCCCCTTAGTCAGAATCTGCCCTGGTATGCAGCCTACTCAGCAATTGCCACGGGTCCCTTGGTAGGGGCCGGTGTTTGGGTCGCACAGAAAGTTTTCGAAAAACAAATAGACCAGTTTAGTAGCGCTAAATATAAGGTGACAGGCACTGTAGACGAGCCAGTTGTTGAGTTTGTTTCAATTTTTAACGATTCGGTCCGTGATATGTCGGAGCCTGATGCGACTGAGGATTCCAAAACCCAATTGCAGGTGCCGGAAGCAGATCCCGTCGAAGAGTTGGAGGGATTGTAAATGAGGGATGAAGGCACTGTACCCGTTGAAATGCCGGCAATCGGTGTTATTCAAATGGTAAGCAGTCAGCGAGTGGACGTAAACCTGAAACGAGTCGAAGCGCTAATCGAAGAAGCCGCGTCTGGAAACGTTAAAGCAGTATTCCTACCTGAAAATTTTGCGGCCCTCGGCAGCACCAAAACCCATTCCATTGCAGAACGTGAAGCGACCATCAAAGGGCCCGTGCGTCAACTGCTAGCGGAGTTGGCCGAACGATATGGTTGCTGGATTTTTGGCGGAACGATACCGCTATCGACTCGCCTGGATGGAACCCCCATCGACAATGGTAGAGTTAGAGCAGCATCATTGGTTTACGACGATAGCGGTCGAGAAATAGCGCGTTATGATAAGCAGCATATGTTTGATGTTGATGTCCGCGACAATCAGAAAAGTTATCGCGAATCCGATGCCTTTGAGCCAGGTGATCAATTGGTTGTGGTGGATTCGCCGGTCGGCTATGTTGGCTTATCGGTTTGTTATGATATTCGTTTTGCAGACCTATATCGTGGGTTGTTTCTAAAGGGGGCTGAGTGTTTTGCTATACCCTCGGCTTTTACGACAGTAACAGGCGAAGCGCATTTTGAAGTTCTAATGAGAGCAAGAGCTGTTGAAAATTTCAGTTACACCATTGCATCATGTCAGGGTGGCACGCACGACTCGGGCCGTATGACCTATGGTCACAGTATGGTTGTAGGGCCGTGGGGTGATGTTGTAGCTTCCTGTTCTGACGGCGAATCTGTTATCAAGTGTGAACTCGATTTGGCATCGTTGCATCAGATGCGTAAAGAGATACCAATAGAGAAAGGGTTTAACGTTGGCTTTCGCTAGCGAATTAAATTCGCATTGTAGCGACCGGAACGAAAGCTCAGTGCGTATGATAACGAATACCTAGGAATAAACACGTCGGCTTTTCATCAATGAAGTTTTTGTTACTGCCTCTCAGCCTCCTAATCCTCACCGCCTGCGTTGGGCCTTCGCCTAAACCGGAGGCTGATCTTGCAAAGTTTGGCGTTGACTCGTTACCAGATGAATACTCACGATCCGCCTCTAATCAGTTTTCTGCCTCTGAGTGGCTGGGATCTTTTAAGTCTGCAGAGCTTAACCGTCTGGTCGACAGGGCCATCGAAACAAACCGCACACTGGCCCAAAAAGCGGCAGCTGTGAGATTAGCGGAGCAACGTGTCACGATAGCTGAAGCAACATTGTGGCCTAGTCTGGGTCTATCTCTATCATCCCAACGTGCTGACACGGGTATAACGCCAACCAACCAGTTCGGATTAAGTCTGTCAGCAGCATATGAAGTAGACCTGTGGGGTAAGCTAAATACCGCACAGAAACAGTCTCAGATTGATCTTGCGGGTCAGAGAGCGAGTTACCAAGAGGTTAAACGAACGCTCGTAAGAGACGTCGTGAATGCTGGTTTTGATGTCAGCTCTGCTACTCAGCTGCTTGTTTTGTTGAATCAACGCTACACCAACCTTAATGAGTCGCTGGATGTCATTGAAAGAGGATATCGAAGCGGACTAAACGATGCGCTAGACGTCTACCTGTCGAGAAATACGCTGGAATTGGAAAGAGCTGGCATTGCCAATCAGCAGCAAGTCCATTTCGAGTCACTGACACGTCTCGAGCTGTTAACGGGCGATTATCCCGCGGCGAAGTTAGTCATTTCTGCGGGTCTGCAGTCTTTGCCTCTAGATCCGGTTGAAGCGGGAATCCCCGCTGGTTTGTTACAAAGGCGACCGGATGTTCAACAAGCGTGGCTCGAGATGTTGTCAGCTGATGCCGGCGTTGCAATCGCCCATAGGAATAGATTTCCTGCTCTGAATTTGTCCGGATCTCTTTCAGATTCAAGTCAAGCGCTTGATGAGTTGCTCGATGGTGGTTTACTGGCGTGGCGCGTGGCTGCGAGTCTTATCCAACCACTATTTCAGGGTGGAAGACTCAACGCCTTGGAAGAACAAGCAAGAATTCGTCTGGAACAGAAGGAGAAACGCTACCTTGACGTTGTGTTCAACGCGCTGGCGGAGGTTGAAAACGCATTGAATCGTGGGCAGGCTTTAAGTGCGCGTTACGAAGCATTTGTCCGAGCCGAAAAAAACGCGGGTACCGCTTTAGAGTTAGCGTTTGACCAATATCAGCGCGGCCTTGCGCCCTATACAACGGTGCTCGAATCGCAACGGCGAGCCTTTGACGCCCAGACAACACTTATACAGCTTAGAAACCAACAACTTAAAAACCGGGCCAACTTGCTGTTGGCACTTGGCGGAGATTATTAAAAACGTGAATAGAATAATCGTACCAATTGTTATTCTCTCTGTGCTTGTGGTTGCTGGTTTTCTGATACTCAGAAACCCACCGGAGTTAAATCGTAGAGGACCGGCAAAAGCGCCGCAGACTTTGGTTGAGACGGTGAAGGTACGCCCAAGCGACTATCAGGTGATTGTAAATAGTTATGGCAGTGCTCGGCCAAGAACACAATCGATGGTTGTGTCTCAGGTCAGTGGGCAAATTATTAATATCGATCAGAAATTTAGGCCTGGTGGTTTTTTCAGAGAGGGCGACAAACTGCTCGATATTGACTCGCGGGATTACGACGCTAACGTCAATATAGCCGAGGCAAGTCTAATGGATGCGCTGCAAGCTGAGGCGCAGGAGCTTGCTCGCTCAGAGCAGGCGCTGATTGATTGGCAAAGATTAAGTGCGCCCGATGAAAAACCGTCTGCTCTCGCTTTGCGTGAACCGCAGTTGCAAGCGGCAAAAGCACGTGTGCTTTCTGCAAGATCTACATTAACGAAAGCACAACTTGATTTGGAACGAACGAAGATCAGGGCACCATTTGCCGGGCGGGTGCTTCAGCAAATGGTGGATCTCGGGCAGGTCGTTTCAACTGGTGCGCAGCTAGCAGAGATCTACGCGACAGACTTAGTTGAAGTGCGTTTGCCATTGAGGAACACGGATCTTGATTTCGTTGATTTGCCCGAAGAACAAAGCACCCATCGCCCATTGGTTGAAATTTCATCAGAACTGGGTGGTGGACGAAAGTGGCAAGGCGAAATTGTGCGCACAGAAGGCGCCATTGATGAAACCTCGCGCCAACTGCACGTGGTTGCGCAAATAAAAGATCCGTTTAGAGTTCAGGGTTCAGCCGGGCGCCCGCTCAAGATTGGAGAATATGTGACTGCGGAAATATCAGGTAGGGTGCTAAAAGACGCAAAAGTAATTCCAAGTAAAACGATTTACCAAAATACGTATGTCTATATCGTGGAAGACAATTTGTTATTTCGTAAAGAGATCGAGATCGCCTGGCAGAATGGTGTCGATACGATTGTCGCCTCAGGTATAGAGGTTGGTGACGAGCTGGTGACGACGCCGCTGGGTCAGGTGACATCAGGTACATCTGTGAGTGTTGCCGGAGCACAACGTGAAGACCTCGCTAGACCAGCAACTGAAATAGAGGGGATCGGAAAATGATCGCATGGTTTGCTCGAAACGATGTTGCCGCAAACTTACTCATGATAACGGTGTTTATCAGTGGAGCTTTTGCGCTTACATATGAAACAGCGATCGAAATTTTCCCTTCCTCTGATCCGGAAACCATCAGGGTCTCGGTGCCGCTGCGAGGTGCAACCCCGGAAGATGCAGAGCTTGGTTTGGCGGTGCGGATAGAAGAAGCTATCGATGGTCTAGATGGTATTAAAAAACTGACGAGTACCTCCGTGGAAGGGAGCGCGAGCGTCAACGTCGAAGTTGATGAGGACAGTGATCCCAGAGAAGTGCTGGATGAAGTGAAAACTCGCGTCGATGCCATCAACACTTTTCCCGCGGAGGCGGAAAAGCCGGTTATTAGTCTAGCGCAACGGAAATGGGGTGTTATCACGGTAGTTGTCGCAGGCGAGTACTCTGAGCAGGAAATTCGCAGTTACGCCGAGAGGATTCGTGATGACTTGAGCCGTATGACTGGCATTAGTCAGGTGTCGCTCGATGCCGTCCGTAAATATGAAATTGCGATTGAGGCTTCTCAGGACAAGCTAAGGGAATACGGGTTGAGCCTCGCACAGCTAGCGGCGGCCATTCGCGCGAGCTCGATCGATATGTCTGCGGGCAACGTGCGAACGCAGGGTGGGGATGTGCTGATCCGATCGAAAGGGCAGGCCTATCGAAAATCTGATTTCGAAAATATCGTCGTCAAGACGAATGCAAATGGCAGTATTATTCGAGTCGGGGATGTTGCTCTGGTGCAGGATGGTTTTGAGGAAGATGCCATCAAAACGCAGTTTGATGGTGACTTCGCTGCGCTGATTCAAGTTGAGCGAGTGGGCAACGAGAGTGCCATTGAGATTTCCGAGTTGGTCAGAAACTATATTGCTGAGCAGCAGCCTAATTTACCTGTAGGCATTAAGCTGACTTACTGGGATGACGATGCGCAACAGCTAAAAAACCGACTAGGTGTTCTCGGTAGTAGCGCTTTTCAGGGCGCATTCCTGGTAATAGGATTGCTAGCGTTATTTCTCCGGCCCAAAATCGCGATTTGGGTTTTTGTTGGTATACCGATAAGTTTCCTCGGTGCCTTTACGCTAATGAGTATGTTCGGTATCACGCTAAATCTGATGAGTGCGTTTGGTTTTATCGTCGTGCTCGGCATTGTTGTCGACGATGCTATCGTGACAGGTGAAAGCATTTATCAACGACTCAAAAATGGCGATTCGGGAATAGATGCGTCAATCAATGGCACGATGGACGTCGCAGTGCCGGTCACGTTTGGCGTGTTAACCACAATGGTGGCATTTTTACCTCTGACGCTTATAGAGGGACGTTTCGGTACGATCATGGGGCCCGTCGCTGCGGTTGTTATTAGTGTGCTTTTCTTCTCGCTGATCGAATCAAAACTTGTGCTGCCAGCACATCTAAAAAAGCTAGGTAAAGGCTATGACTCGGAGAAGCCGGGGCGACTAAGCTTGTGGCAGCAAAATTTCGCAGACGGGTTTGAGAGGTCGATAGTTGCATACTATCGGCCCGCATTACAGTTTCTTGTACGGCATCGGTTCGCCACACTCGCAACTTTTTTAGGCGTTCTATTCCTGATGTTTTCGTTGATCATGAGTGGCTGGACAAAATTTACTTTCATGCCAAAGATTCAAGGCGAGAGAGCAACGGCAACACTGACAATGCCTGTCGGTACGCAGTTTCAGGTGACAGATCGATATATCGATAAAATGTTTCTCGCAGCGCAAACATTGCAGCAAAAATACATTGATCCGGTAACTGAAGTCAGCATCGTGAAACACGTGATGTCTAGTACGGGGTCTTCCCGTGGCTCTAGGGGATCCGAATTCGGACGAGTACAATTTGAGCTGGTGCCACCAGAAGAACGGAATATTGAAGTCAGTACCAATCAACTTATTAGTGAATGGCGCAAACTCATTGGTCCGATTCCCGGCGCGGAATCGATTACCTTTAGGGCAAGTTTCTTTCGAGTAGGCGACCCTATCAACGTCCAGCTAAGCGCTAACTCTCTTGAAACACTGGAGCAGGCCTCGAATGAGGTGAAGGAGCACTTGCAGAGTTATCCAACGGTTTACGAGATAGCAGACTCGTTGTCTAACGGCAAAGAGGAGCTGCGAATTGATGTAAAGCCGCAGGGGCATGTGCTTGGTCTGACGCGTAACGATATTTTAGGTCAGGTGAGTCAAGCCTTTCAGGGTTTTCAAGCTCAGAGAATTCAGCGAGGAAGAGATGACATTCGAGTCTTAGTGCGACTGCCAGTCGGAGAACGATCTGATTTTTCCACTCTGGGCGAAATGCTTGTCAGAACACCAACAGGTCGTGAAGTACCTCTTGAACATGTTGCAACCCTAAGCCCAGGCAAGGGGCCGCAAAGAATTACAAGAATTGACCGATATCGCACGGTAAACATTACCGCCGAGGTTGAGAAAACAAAAACCAATATGACTGTGCTGCAAAACCAGATAAGAGCGCACATGGATCAGTTGGTTAGCCGATATCCGGGTCTTGCTTACGCGATGGAAGGCGAGGCTAGGGAGCAGCGAGAAAGTTTTGGTAGTTTGCAAAGCGGTCTTATTCTTGTGCTTTTTGCTATCTACTGCATGCTGGCGTTGCCACTAAAATCTTACACCCAGCCGCTGTTAGTAATGTCGGTTATCCCCTTTAGTATTATCGGTGCCGTAGCAGGTCACTGGTTGATGGGGTATACCCTGTCTATGATGAGCGTGATGGGGTTGTTAGCATTGACTGGAGTTGTTGTTAATGACAGCCTCGTGTTGGTTCATCAGGTGAACAAGTTGCGTGACGCGGGTCAATCAGTTGTCGATAGTGTGCTTAATGCGGGTGTGGTTCGTTTTAGGCCCATAATTTTAACATCTTTGACGACATTTTTCGGGTTGGCGCCACTGCTGCTTGAGAAATCAACAACTGCTCAGTTTTTGATTCCGATGGGTATATCTCTTGGATTTGGCATATTGTTTGCGACACTGATAACGCTGGTGCTGGTGCCTGTAAATATGTTGGTAGCCCACGATATTAAACAGTTGTTTGTCCGTGATAAAACAGATGGGATGATTTTACCTGTTGAATCTAAAATTTAGTTTTGTCCCAAGGTAAAGACGTTGGTTGAAGCTTGTGTTCCGCTGGCCGAATAACATCGTTCCTCGAAATGCAATCCTCTCGAATGTAACTTAACAACAGTACTGGCACAGGTGCCGTAGGTGAGTCCGAGAATGAACCTGGCGCTGTGCGCTTGGTCCGTGCCCTTATCGCCCAGTAACTGGAAGAGGTCTTTGACTGGATAATTTCGCTCTTGAGAGGCTTTTAACTCGCTGCGTGCTGAGTTTACTTTGGGCCAGTCACAATCCAGAAGTTGGTTGCTAAGTCCGTAGTGACCTTTGGTGAGATGCTTTATTTGCTTGTCACGGTTGCTGTAGTAGCAAACTTTTGTGCCATCGCTAACGATTAGATTGAAGCCTCGATACTCATCTGCCTGACTGTGTGTTTCAGTAAGGTAATCCTCACTTGACATGCTGCCTCTAAGAAAGTTGCTTGTCAGGTCGCCCCGAGACCTTGGCGGAATTGGCTCGGGTGGAGATTCCGCAAAGTTTGTGACCGCCGCAAATCTGCCACTCGTGGTGACGCCTAGCCAAGTACCTCCCGCTTGCAGATCACGCCCCGCGAGAAGCTTTGGATTGTCTGACCAGTAGTCTGCACTCGCGGTAGGCCGAGCGTGTTGTTCATCACGGTTCGCCGCGACGACTAGGTGGGTTTCAGTGTCGGGGTCGACTGAAAAGAGAATTAGACACATAGAATGTAAACTGCGAAAAAAGTGCAGTTTACATAGAGAAATGCGTGTTTAGAAGTTTAAGTATCTGATTCGTTCATATCGGCGACATGAAGGATTCAAGTTTGATCACAAACATATCACGGCGCGTTTTTTCGAGCACGGACTCGGCTGTGTTGCCAATAAATAGGCCTGAAGCGCCACTTCTTGCCACGGTTCCAAGAACGATTATTCCTGCGTCGACTTCTTCTCCGTACTCCGTCACGATTGTATCGGGGGTTCCCTCGCGCAACATTGTGTTTGATGCCAAAATATCGTTCTCTGAAGCGAGAACCTTCGCTTTTTTGAAATCTGCGTCATGTCTATCTTTAGTAATCTGATAAGCCATCGGGTCGGCACCGCCACCTATGACAACGGCTGGGCCATAGGCGTAAATGAGATGAACTTCAGCGTTTAGGACTTCAGCCAACGCGTTTGCCCGTGTCAGTACGATTCGGTTGAGTTCTTGGTGTGCAGAATCTTCATCTCCAATATTGACAGAAGCGATGACGGGTTTGCCCCTGACTGAGCCTTGATCACTAACAAGCAGTAGGGAGGAGGGGCACATACGAATCAGGTTCCAATCGGTTGAAGTATAGAACATACGTTTGAGTGGTCCGTGCTGTCGGACAGGTTTGAAAACGAAGTCTGCCTTAAATGTGCGCGCGCTTTTGATGATATCTTCATAAAGCCTATGGATCTGTATCACTTCTGTAGTGATGCGGTACCCCATTTCTTTATACGGTGCGACTATCTGGTCTACGGAGACTTGTTTCTTCGCGATGCTTTCGCGCAGTGAGTCTGAATTTGCGTTCATTGCCGTAACAGGCGCGGCATCGAAGTAAAGATCTACTTTGTAGTCAACGTTAGCGGTGGAGGGGATTTCTTTTATTCTTTCAAGTGCTGAGTAGTTGGATTCCTCAGGGTCTATCACTACTAATATATTGGTCATATTGTCCTCAATAACATTCGGTAACAGCTTCGATATAAGGCTACTTTAAGTGACTTCAAGTCGGATGCTGTTGACTCAGATCAAGCAAGTTTGCGGGAAAAAGTTAGCGCGAGACTGCGACGCTACGCGCCAAAAAACTCAGATGTGTTTTTGCTTTGCGGTTAAAAGTGCTATTTTGAAAATCGACGCGTACAATTTTATGAAACAAAGCAAGGACAAATACAATGAGCGATCTACCCTCCTATACACCACCTAAAGTTTGGCAGTGGGACTCTGCCAGCGGTGGCAAATTTGCGAACATAAATCGTCCCGTAGCCGGTGCGACCCATGAAAAAGAATTACCAGTGGGCGATCATCCTTTGCAACTTTATTCGCTCGCCACCCCTAACGGGGTAAAAGTAACGATTATGTTGGAGGAGTTGTTGGCATTGGGGCACACCGGAGCTGAATACGATGCCTATTTGATCAACATTGGTGAGGGACAACAATTTGGCAGCGACTTTGTTGCGGCTAATCCCAATTCTAAAATTCCAGCGCTAGTCGACAGAAGCACCGAGCCTTCGACGCGCGTATTCGAGTCCGGCGCGATTCTCGTGTACCTCGCTGAAAAGTTTGGTGAATTCTTACCTGAGGACCCTTCGCTGCGAGCGGAGTGTATGTCATGGTTATTTTGGCAAATGGGCAGCGCACCGTATCTTGGAGGTGGGTTTGGGCATTTCTACGCTTATGCACCCTTCAAAATTGAGTACTGCATTGATCGGTTTGCGATGGAAGTTAAACGCCAATTGGATGTGCTTGATCAAAATCTTGCGGATCGTCGGTTCCTGTGCGGAGATGATTACAACATCTCGGATATCGCTGTTTATCCTTGGTACGGTGCTTTGGTTGTGCACAACATCTATGACGCGCAGGAGTTTTTGGATGTGTCGTCATATAAGAACGTCGTGCGTTGGGCACGAGAAGTCGAAGAAAGACCCGCCGTCTCGAGGGGCAGAAGAGTAAACAGAACCTGGGGTCCTGAAGAGTTGCGAGTGCCGGAAAGACATAGCGCAGCCGATTTCAAATAGCAGCCGTGGCATGGTTTTAATTTTATTGGATGATTCAACGCGCTACTTTGGAAATTGTTTAAGGCTAATAAGCAATATCTATAAAACCCTTGAGGGAGATGTCAGTGTCAAATGATCCAGTAGACGTGCTTATAATTGGGGCTGGTGCCTCAGGGGCTGCAATGGCTTGGAGTCTTGCCGAGACTCGAATGAAGATCTTATGCCTGGAGCAGGGTGAATGGATGAATCCTGCGGATTATCCCACGACGAGTCTAGATTGGGAGTTGAAGTCCTTCGGCGAATTCAGCTACAGCCCTAATACACGTAAACGAACCGTTGACTATCCAATTAATGAGGACAACTCTCCGATAAAAGTCGCAAATTTTAACGGGGTCGGCGGTGGCACAGTGCTTTATGCTGCGCATTTTCCGAGGTTTCATCCCTCTGACTTTAAAGTAAAGAGTCTGGACGGTGTCGCAGATGATTGGCCGATTGATTATCAGACCCTTGAGCCATTTTACGCTGAGAATGATCAGATGATGGGCGTTGCAGGGCTAAAGGGTGACCCTGCATACCCTGACAAAGAGGTTTCGATGTCTCCGGTGCCCCTTGGTGTGCTTGGTGAAACGCTCGCCAGAGGTTTTAACGAGAAGGGTTGGCATTGGTGGCCCTCTGATAGCGCGATTGCAACAGAGCCCTATGATGGTAGGGACAAATGCGTAAATTTGGGTCCTTGCATCGCGGGTTGTTCCCAGGGAGCAAAAGCCAGCACAGACATTACCTACTGGCCACATGCACTCCGTGCCGGCGTAGAGTTACGCACGCAATGTCGGGTAAAGGAGATTACGGTCAATGAACAGGGTATGGCCTCGGGCGTTATCTATTTTGATGAAAATGGTCATGAACAGGTGCAACACGCTGAAGTTGTTGTTGTTGCTTGCAATGGCATTGGTACACCGAGGTTGTTGTTGAACTCGACGTCGGCCGCATTCCCTGAAGGCATAGCAAATAGCAGCGGTATGGTTGGTAAAAACCTGATGTTTCACCCTTACGGCCACGTTCAGGGAATGTTTGATCGTCCTTTAAAAGGCTATCAGGGGCCGGGCGGTTGTTGTATCTGGAGTCAAGAGTTCTATGAAACAGACGTGTCTCGGGGCTATCTGCGTGGCTATACGATGGAAATTACAAGAGGTAAGGGACTCGTCAGTACTGCGATTACCGGTATGGGTGCGGGTACGATTCCGTGGGGCGCCAATCATCATGAGGCCTACCGTCGAGAGTTCGATAAGTCAGCAGGGATGGTTGTGATTTGTGAAGACCTTCCGGAACTGCATAACACAGTGACTCTCGATCCTGATCTGGTTGATTCCGATGGTATGCCTGCGCCGAAGATTGACTACACACTGAGTGAAAATAGTCGCCGAATGCTTGACCACGGTATGGCGCGAGGAAAGGAAGCGCTGATTGCTGCGGGTGCTTACGAGGTGAGTAGCCACGGACCACTCGCTGTTGCAGGGTGGCATAATATGGGCACGGCCCGCATGGGGCTTGACCCTCGAACCTCAGTTGTCAATGAGTGGGGGCGGAGTCACGATGTGAAAAACCTATTTATTGTCGATGGAAGTATTTTTGTTACCTCCGCTGGCGTTAACCCTACTAGCACAATTCAGGCACTTGCTCTGTACATTGCCGACGCGATGAAAAAGCGTCTGGCGAATCTCTTTGACTAGCGGTTAATCGATTTGGTGGAACGAACATCAGTGGAGCAGAAATGGCGGAACTAATCACAAGCGATAGTAAATTTACAGAACATCAGCAACAAGTATTGCGTTTTATTGCGAACATGATGATTCCTGCAACCGAGTCACTGCCAGCAGCCACTGACGCTGTAATATTTCCGGGCATCCTCGAACGTTTTGCTGAAGATATGGAGACTGCAGAAAAAATAGTTGAGTTAATTTTCGCTGCTGCACATCAGCAATTCGATAAACCGTTTGATTTACTAGATGAGTCTGATGGAGAGGTTGTGATTAACAACTTTCGGACAAAGCAACCTGAACTGGTGAGGTTCATTCAAGTTTGTGTTGCTAGTTGCTACTACAAAGACGCTCGTGTCATGGCGAGCTTTGGTGTGAAAGAAAGCCCCCCTCATCCGGGTGGCTATGCGGTTGATGCGACGGATTGGTCTCTGTTGGAACCAGTTCGGACAATGGGAAAAATTTATCGCAAGGTTAAGGTCTAATATAGGCAGAAGTCTGCTTCTGACAATTTAATTAAGGTGGTAGTCATGCAAAACAATCCTGGGCCTTATTTCCCGCACGGTATTTTTTCAGGTAAGGGGGAGCCTACGCCACGCGTGTTCGTCGCGCCTCAACGCTACATACAAGGCGCCGGCGTACTAAATCACATCGGTCGCTACCTGCGGCTTTTGAATGCGAAACGAGTGGGCATTTTGATATCAAAGCGCGGACAGACTGCTGATGGCGTCCGCATTTTGGAGAGTCTTAAAGGCTCAAACATTGATCCGGTAATATCAACCTTCGGTGGTGAGTGTTCCCTCGCTGAAATTGAGGCGCACGTGTCTAATTTAGCAGAAGAAGGTTTAGATGGTTTGATTGCTGTCGGCGGAGGGAAGTGCGTTGATGCGGGTAAAAGCATCGCTTATCGACTTGGCCTGTCGGTGGTGATAGTGCCAACTTTAGCTTCGAATGATGCGCCTTGTTCAGCACTCAGTGTTTTATATGATAGTGCCGGTGTCAGCATCGGCGCAGAATTTTTCCCTGAAAACCCGGCGTTGGTGATCGTAGATACTGAGGTCGTGGCAGCTGCGTCTGAACGATATCTGGTGTCCGGAATGGGAGATGCGATGGCGACGTGGTACGAAGCGCGGGTCTGTCTGGAAAACCCGAGAGCAACCTCGACTGTCGGTGCCAGACCGACACTCGCTTCCTGTGCCATGGGTGAAATATGTGCGCAAACACTTTTTGACAAAGGCGAGAGCGCAGCTAGTGCTGTTGCCGCTGGGTTGGTTGACGATAGTTTGGAGCACATAGTTGAAGCGAATACGTTGTTGAGTGGCATAGGTTTTGAAAGTGGTGGACTTGCTCTGGCGCATGCGATAGCTCAGAGTCTCACTGGAGTGCCTGTGGCCCATGACAATTATCTACATGGCGAGCATGTCGCAATTGGCACGATGGTCCAGCTGATGATGGAGCAAAATAGTGACGCAGAGCGCGTCGCAAAATTTTTCGCGAGTGTCGGTTTGCCTGTTCACCTTGGCCAGATGTCATTGTCGCGTAACGATGAAACCGCCATGCGAACGATCGTGGAAGCAACGATGTCATGGCCCACCAGTCACAATATGCCGATGCCTGTGAATGAGCAAAGTATAAGATCCGCTGTTGTTGCTGCCGATGAGCTTGGTTTGTCTGTTGCAGAATCAGTGGGAGACGACGCCTACCGTCGCTTACAGAAGTAGCGCGTGTAACAGTTGTTTTGTTTCACTGCAGAATAACCAGTCCACCATTTTTTGAGACAGCGAGTCTCAGGCACCATTGGTCATCGAGGTTTAGTTTAGTGGGTAAAGTGAGTAGGTAAAGGAAGCGTTAATATAATGCTATTGCCTTAAAGACTTGTTACTCGAGCTCAAGAGATTTCAGGTACTGAAACAATTTCCGATATTGAACAGGCGGATCAATTGATTTCTCTTTTTCAATGATCACTTTGCGCGTCAACTGTCTCAGGTGTTGTCGGTCAAGGCCAGGGAACTGAACAAAGATTTCGTCCAGAACGGCGTTATCACCCGCAATTAACCTTTCCCTCCATTGCTCCAGTTTATGGAATTGTGTGACGTGGGATCTGGAACTTGCATCGAAACGATCAACCATCGCCTGAATCTCGGTGATCTCTGTTTTAGCGAGTAATTTTCCGATGAACTGTATTTGCCGCTTCCTTGCATTGCCCTTGGTAATTTTTTTACATTCCTGCACGGCGGCAATGATCGCTGGTTCGGATATTTGTTTGAGATGGTCAACAGGTAAAGACAGCAAACTTTCCCCGAGATCCCTTAACATTTGCATATCTCTTTTTCTCTGCGATTTGCTGGGACCACGCGCTTCAAGTTCGTTTTCGAAATCTTCTTCTGTCATTTTTGATTCCTGTGAATTAGGTTCAGGCGTAGAAGAAAGTAGCTAGCCCGAGAAAAGACATGAATCCAACGACATCAGTAATAGTCGTAAGCACAACTGAGCCTGATATAGCTGGGTCTGCCCCGATTGATTTGAGCATCCCGGGCAGTACTGCACCGGCAAGCGCAGCGATGAGCAAATTAATGATAAGAGCAGAGGCTATAATGCCACCGAGCAACATATCGTCAAACACGAAAGTTGCAGCTGCAGCGACAATAGCTGCCCACACAAAGCCATTAATCGCACCCACCGCGAGTTCTCTTTTTATCAGCCAGATTTGATTACTGTCGGCAAGCTGTCCAAGGGCTTCACTTCTTATCGCCAATGTGAGCGTTTGGCTGCCGGCAACGCCACCCATGCTGGCGACGATTGGCATTAGTATCGCAAGTGCGACCACTTTCTCAATCGTATCTTCGAATATATTAATGACGGCTGAAGCGAGAAACGCCGTGCCCAAGTTTGCACCTAACCATATTGCTCTGCTGCGTGCGGTCTTGAAAATCGGCGCAAATGTGTCTTCGTCTTCAGCGAGTCCTGCCAACCCCAGTAGCGATTTATCCGCCTGCTCCATGATGACGTCAACAACATCATCAATTGTGATTCGGCCAATGAGACTACCATCTTGGTCGATGACCGGCGCAGAAATAAGATCGTAACGTTCAAATCTGGAAGCCACCTCCGTTTCGGGTGTCTCCGCATTAATGGGGTCGAAATCCGTTGTCATGATTTCTCTCACCGTACGTGAGGGATCTGAAACAACCAGCTTACTAAGATGTACCAGCCCTAAATACTTGTTTTGGCTGTTCACGACAAAGATTTTGTCGGTGGTCGCTGGCAGTGACTCGTGACGTCGAAGATAACGAAGGACAACATCAACTGAAACTCGAGGACGCACGCTGATGGTATCTGTATCCATCAGGCCGCCGGCGGTATCCTCCGGGTAAGAAAGCAGCGTCTCCACCCTCGCTCGGTCCTGCGTCGTCATTGATTGGAGCAGCTGATAGGTTATGGTGTCAGGCAAGTGTTGCAGCACGTCAATCAAATCGTCGTCTGATACGATTTGATCAATCACTGGGAAAAGCTCCTCCGCAGACTTGTCTCCCAACAGACCCTCAATAAAATCCTCATCAATTTCATGAAGAATCTCACTCTGATCCGACTCCGAAAAAAGGTTCCATACTACTCTGCGCTCTTTTGGCGGAGTAGATTCAAGCAAAACAGCGACATCAGCTGGTCGCAGGATGTTTAGCAGACTCCTAATTTGGTTAAAGCGTCCGGTCTCTAGCAACTCATGGATAGTTTCGCGTTGTCGTTGATAACTTTTTTCGAGAGGCTCGTTCATCACAATCCGCTATTCGGTCTCACCGAATCGATTGTCGATTAATGCTATCAGCGCCTTGAGTGCCTCTGTTTCGTCCTCACCCTCGAGCACCAGGCGTATTTCAGTACCTATCGTCGCTTGCAGCATCATCATTGACATGATGCTTTTACCATCAGCTGATTGATCGCCGTTATGCACAGAGACGCTGGTACCGAATCCCTGCGCCACCTTAACGAAACTTGATGCGGCGCGGGCATGCATTCCCAGCTTATTCTGAATCTTGATTCGGTGTTCTATCAAAGTGAAGTCCGAGTGTCATAGCAGTAGATCATGAATGTCTGCGCCCTTCGTGAAGAGTTAATTTCTAATCAAACGCTGATGTTACTCAATTCTCTGTGGCGTATCTGTACATTTTTCCATCTCGGAGAAAAATTCTGATAGAGCTTTTGGCTCATGTAGACGGAACGATGCTGTCCACCGGTGCAGCCAATGGCGATAGTCATATAACTTCTGTTATTTGCCTCAAAAGAAGGTAGCCAGGACGTTAGGAACCCTCGGATGTCCTCATACATTTTGCTTACGTCTGCTTCAGAGCCAAGAAACTCAATGACAGGGAGGTCGAGTCCGGTCAGAGAGCGAAGTCCGGGCTTCCAGTGCGGATTTGGCAGGCAGCGCACATCAAAAACAAGATCCGCATCCACCGGCACCCCATTTTTATAGGCAAAGGATTGAAACAAGAGTGCGAACTCGTGGGTGTCCTGCGTAATTCTTGATCGGACGAGATCTCGCAGTTCATGAATCGTCAGTCTGGTGGTATCTATTGTCAGGTCGGCGGTGGATGATATCGGGTCTAGTAGGGTTGTCTCGAGGTCAAGTGCCTCTTTCAATCCGGTCGCCTGATCGGAAAGTGGATGTTTACGTCTTGTCTCACTGAATCGCCGTACTAGCGTAGCATTGCCAGAATCAAGAAAAATAATCCTGTGAGTTACGATGTCCTTGTCGATGCTCGAAATGATATCCGGAAAGTTTTGAAGATCAATGGGAATATTCCGTGCATCAATGCTTACCGCGACAAGGCTTGTAGTCTGATCTTCTGCTAAGCGCCCGATGAGTGGCTGCAGAAGACTAACCGGTAGATTATCGATGCAAAAATAGCCGATATCCTCGAGCACATGGAGCGCGGTGCTTTTTCCTGATCCTGAACGTCCGCTGATGATAACTAATGAAATCATAAATCCATCCTGACTTTAATTCGTTTAAACAGGACTCTATTTCTCGCTTTGCCGTCGTGCTAATAGACAGTCTTAGCACATCTCACGGGTCGCAGCTTCAAAAAGTGCGTCGTCTGTTTGCGCCTCGAATAATCCATTTCGATATGCTGCTTGATCAAACCTTGCAGCGAGGGTTGCGAGCACCTGCAGGTGTTCATCAACTTCCTGTGTCGGAACTAACAGTACAAAGAGTACTTTGACGGGCTCTTGATC
>ENA-UZWX01010176-UZWX01010176.1-metagenome-genome-assembly--contig:-Day-4---50m-contig-10176_pt1 | contig 41079 bp, 37 predicted proteins | sample MGYA00260347_ERZ794907 | MGnify/ENA metagenome assembly ERZ794907 | reverse complement strand
TTATAACTAAATTAGGTGTCTAGGAAATTGGGGACTTATCAATGATAGAAACGATGGATAAATCTTATGGTGTATTAGCATGCATACCCAGTAATAACATTGTATTAATTATTCCATCAGATGTTACTAAAATAGATGAAACTTTTGAGTCAATCGTTTCATCTTTAAAAATCCCTACGTTACTGGTAGATGTTCAATGATAGACATCTTTCTAGTAATGCAACCTACAGTATCAATACAAAATATGCATATAACTTTTTAGTGTCTATACTGAATATCAATCAATATTAATTAACCCAAGAACGCCAGTTAGTTCGATTTAGTGAGTGGTATTTTTGCCAATTAAATCTGACGTGGTTTAATGGTGAAGGTCTAGGGAAAGCACTTAGCTAAGCTTTACTTTCCAAGGTAGTAATGAATCGGTATCGAGTTTAGGGTTAGTTAGTTGCTCAAGGCAATACTTGAGATAATCGAATGGAATTAACCCATTAGATTTTGCTGTTTCTATCAGAGAATAGTGCATAGCACTAGCCCTTGCGCCATTAGCGGCATTTGAGAACAACCAATTTTTTCGACCAATCACGAACGGTTTAACGGCTCGCTCTGCTCGGTTATTGTCGATATAAAGGTCGCCATTCTCAATATATTTAATAAGTTTATGCCACTGATTTTTACAATATTGGATAGCCTTGCCTAAGGCTGTTTTGGGTGGCACGTTGGCCTTGTCTAACCATTGATAAAACTGTGCGAGTAAGGGCTTAGCTTTTTCTTGGCGACCTTGGTATTTTTCTTCTGGGGTTTTATCTTTTAATTGTATTTATAACCGATACAGCTTTTGAATATGGTTAAGCGCCATATTCGCTTTCCCTGTTTTTCCTTTCGGTTGTGCGGTTTCTGCTTCTTTAAATTTTCGACGGGCGTGTGCCCAGCAACCCAATAAGGTTGCTTGGGTTTTTTCATACCCAGCATAACCATCAACTTGCAGGTAACCGCTATACTTGCCAAGATAATCTAGGGCACACTGCCCCGCACGACCTGCTTGATAATCAAAAAGCACAATATTAGGAATTGCATTTTGAGTAGGCGCATCACTGCCCGTGCAGTAGAGCCACATATAGCACTTGGCTTTCTCCTCAGTTATCACATTAAGTGTGGTTTCATCTGCTTGAATGACACTTTGCTGCAAGAGAATTTCCTGCAACCTATTATAAAGTGGCTTAAATAATTCGCTGCATTTCATCATCCACTCACTCATCGTCTTTCGGCTCAATGCAATACCGTATTGCTTAAATAAGCTTTCCTGGCGATAAAGTGGCAGTGCATATTGATATTTGCTGGTGATTATTTGGCTTAACAATGAGGGCGTCGCAAATCCCTTAGGGATTGGACTTGGTGGCAGTGGAGCACTTTTTACTTTAGTGCGAATACCTTCTTTTTCACACGTTCGACAACTGTATTTGAGCCTGACATGTTCTATTACTTTAACTTTAGCCGGAATAAATTCAAGCTTTTCACTGCGCGATTCGCCCATTTGATGCAATTGATTGCCACAGCAATCGCAAGATTTTTCTTCATCACTCAAATCATGAATGATAATTTCACGATCAAGGTCTTTCGGGAGTTTTTGGCGAACAGGTTTTTTCTTACCCGTTGTTGGTATTGATTCAATGGCTTCTTCAATAACATCTAGCGCTGCTTCGGCTTCGTTAAATAAATCGCCTTGTGCAGGATGACCTTCACTGCTCGCACCAAAGCGTTGTTGCTGGGCAAGACGAAATTGCTCTTCGAGAAAGACTAATCTAGCCGCTTGTTGAGCGGATTGCTTTCGCTCAGCCAAGAGCATTGCTTTTAGCTGTTCAATATCATTAGGTAAGGATTTGGCATCATCGGTCATGAACTTATTTTATCAATAATTTACGCTAACTTATTGGCTTTATTCAGATTATTTGATGATCAATAAATGCTGCTTATGATCACTGGTTATAAGGCGACGGATTCATAGCTTAGTGCTTGATGACCAAGTACGTCAAAGCCGTTAAACAGCCAATGTAATTGCTGCTCAGACAAATTAAGTGACTCGACGGCAAGTTTAGTGGGCCATTTAAATTTATCTTTTTCAAGACGTTTATACCACAAGGCAAAACCAGTTTTATCCCAATAAAGCACTTTCAATTTATCTCTGCCTTTATTGCAAAAGACAAAGATACTGCCCGTTAGCGGTGATACTTGCATTTGTTGCTCGACAATGATGATCAAACCATTGATTGATTTTCTAAAATCAACAAAGTCACGATAGAGAAATACCTCAGGCACATCAATAAACATCTTCATGAGGAAATGCCATTGATGATAGAAACGATATAATCAGCAGAGGTTTGTGGTGGTAGTGATAAGTTTACTTTTCCTAGGTTAAGTAAAATTGGTGCACGAGTTGTTTCTATTTCCAGTTGCTGAGTAACGGTGGCTTTGATAAATGAAGAGTTTGTGCTTGGTAATAGGTTCAATTCACGTTTACGCTGATAAAATGTCGATGGTGAGACGCTTAACTGCTTACAAAATTGTGCTATCGTGAGATTACTTTCCTGTTGCTGCTCAATAAAAGCAGCCCATTTTTGTTGTGTAGCTAATTGCATATGCTGATCCCTAATTAATTTTAGGAAAACTTACTGTTTGGCTGGTTTAAATGTTAGATGCCTTTTGGCGGACGATCACGCTGAATTGGTCATTTAGAACTACTGTATAATGGGACAGAAGTGGGACGCGTTATGGGACGGCCTGAAAACAAAAAGGGTGAATAATTAAATTATTCACCCTTTTTTTATCATCAAACTTAACTAAAAAGTTTTTACTTCTTAGCCAATTTCTCTTTGATACGTGCAGAACGGCCAGAGCGTTCACGCAAGTAGTAAAGTTTAGATTGACGAACGTCACCGCGACGTTTCACTTCAATTGAGTCAACAATTGGGCTATGTGTCTGGAATACACGCTCTACACCAACACCGTTCGAGATTTTACGAACAGTGAATGCAGAATGTAAGCCACGGTTCTTAACAGCAATAACAACACCTTCAAATGCTTGAAGACGTGATTTATCACCTTCAGTAACTTTTACTTGAACTACAACAGTGTCGCCTGGAGCGTATGCTGGTAGGTCTTTTTTTAATTGCTCTTGCTCGAGCATTTCAATAATTTTACTCATAATACCTTCTTCCTAGTATGCACAGTCTAAGTGGAACGTGCTTGCTTCTTAATTGAAGCTAACATTTTTTCCTGCTCAGCTGTCAGAGCTAGGTTTGTTAATAATTCTGGTCTTCTGGTCCATGTTCTTAATAGAGACTGCTCTTGGCGCCATAAGCGTATGTGTTCGTGATTTCCGCTTAGCAATACTTTCGGCACTGACATTTCATCCCCAGTCGAGGTAGTCAATACTTCTGGCCTAGTATAATGGGGGCAATCAAGTAAGCCATTAGAGAAGGAGTCCTGCTCTGCTGATTCTTTATGTCCTAATACACCCGGCACTAATCGTGCTACGGCATCTATTACATTCATTGCAGGGAGTTCACCACCACTTAAAATGTAATCGCCAACCGACCATTCTTCGTCAATATCTGACGCGATTAGTCGCTCGTCAATGCCTTCATAACGACCTGCTATAAATATCAGGCAGTCATCTTGCGCTAATTCACCAACACCCACTTGGTCCAACTTCCGTCCCTGCGGCGACAAATAAATAACCTTCGCTTTTCTACCATCGGCTTCAGCTGCTTCTCGCGCTTTAGCTATGGCATCCCGAAGTGGTTGCACCATCATCAACATGCCTGGACCACCGCCATAAGGACGATCATCAACAGTGCGATGTCGATCATGAGTAAAGTCTCTTGGGTTCCACTTATGAAACTCAATCAACCCACCGCGGATCGCTCGGCCTGTCACCCCATACTCGGTAATAGCGTCAAACATTTCGGGAAAAAGGCTTATCACCCCTATCCACATTTTGCTCTTCTTTTTAGAAGAATCAACACTAGTCACAAGTTAAAAACCTGGGTCCCAGTCAACACAAATTTGTTTATTTTCAATGCTTACCGATTCAACAACTTGCTCTAAAAGATAAGGAATTAACCGCTCTTTTTTACTAAAGCCATCGTTTAGGTTCGCTTTTACAACCAGTACATCGTTAGCGCCTGTTTCCATCATATCTGAAACAACCCCTAGGTCGTAACCTTTGGTGGTCACAACATTCATGCCGATTAAATCACGCCAGTAAAATTCACCTTGCGGTAAATCTGGCAGTGAATTTTCACTGGTTAATATCTCTGAGCCGACGAATGCTTGCGCTTCATCTCTGTCATCAATACCACCAACTTTTACAATCAAGCCTTTGTTGTGCTTGCGCCAATCAGTAATTTCTACTGTTTGTGTGTTATTTCCTAATTTTAATGACCAAGGAAAATAGTCAAGTATGGCATCGAGCTCATCAGTGAATGAATGAATTTTCAACCAACCTTTGATACCGTAAACTGCGCCTACTTTACCTAAGATAATTTGATTTTCTTTACTCATAACAACTCACAACGAAATATTCTGCCTACTAAGTAATTAAGCCGCTGCTTGCGCGTCTTTAACTAACTTAGCCACACGATCAGATACACCAGCACCTTGACCAACCCAATGGTTGATACGGTCTAGGTCTAAGCGTAATTTTTCAGCTTGACCTTGTGCTGTTGGGTTGAAGAAACCAACTTTCTCGATGAAACGACCATCGCGAGAGTTACGGCTATCTGCAACAACAACCTGATAGAATGGACGCTTCTTAGCGCCACCACGAGCTAAACGAATGGTAACCATATCGCCCTCTTATATTTTAGTGTTAAAACGGATTTTCCAGACACTTTCTGTCTCTAGAGACAGAAAAGCTCGCGTATTCTACGCTTTTAGAGGAAAAATGCAAGTATTGTTTTACTCAGAAGGATTGATTTAAAAAACAAAAAATGCCCAAGCATTTGCTGCTTGGGCATTAAATTCATGACTAGATGAAAAAGTGATTAACGGCCAAACATGCCGCCACCGCCCATACCACCCATTCCGCCACCGCCAGGTGGCATCATGCCCTGCATTGAGCGCATCATTTTCTTCATACCGCCTTTGCCTGACATTTTTTTCATCATTTTTTGCATCTGAGTAAACTGTTTAAGTAACTTGTTTACATCTTGAATTTGGGTACCAGAACCAGCAGCAATACGACGTTTGCGAGAGCCTTTAATAATATCTGGGCGTTCACGCTCTACTGGCGTCATCGAGTTAATAATAGCCTCCATTCTGGAGGTAAGTTTGTCATCCATTTGATCTTTAACTTTATCAGCCATATTACCCATACCAGGTAACTTATCCATCATGCCCATCATGCCACCCATGCTTTTCATTTGCACAAGTTGGTCACGGAAATCTTCTAAACTAAAACCTTTGCCGCTTTTAACTTTTTTAGCTAGCTTCTCCGCTTTTTTTCGATCAACCTTTTGTTCTACTTCTTCAATTAATGACAGAACATCGCCCATGCCTAATATGCGAGAAGCAATCCTGTCAGGGTGAAACGGCTCTAGCGCTTCAATTTTTTCACCAACACCCATAAATTTAATGGGCTTGCCTGTAATATGACGAATTGAAAGGGCTGCACCCCCACGGGCATCACCATCGGTTTTCGTTAAAATAACACCCGTTAACGGTAAAGCATCGTTAAAAGCTTTAGCAGTATTCGCCGCATCTTGACCTGTCATCGCATCAACAGTAAACAAAGTTTCAACAGGGTTAATGGCCGCATGGAGATCTTTAATTTCATCCATCATGCTTTCATCAACGTGCAAACGACCGGCGGTATCAACGATTAAGACATCAAAAAAGTTTTTCTTTGCGTGATCTATAGCAGCATTGGCAATATCAATTGGCTTTTGTTTGATATCACTTGGGAAAAAGCCAACATTTATTTCAGTCGCTAAGGTTTCAAGTTGTTTAATTGCCGCTGGGCGGTAAACGTCTGCACTGACAACAAGTACTTTTTTCTTTTCACGCTCAGTTAAAAATTTCGCTAATTTGGCAACCGAGGTGGTTTTACCTGCACCTTGTAAACCTGCCATTAAGACTATCGCTGGTGGAGCTGCTTTTAAATCAAGAGATTCATTAATCCCCCCCATAGCAACTTCAAGTTCTTTTTGTACTATTTTGACAAATACCTGACCTGGGGTCAGACTTTTAGAAACATCTACGCCAACGGCTTGCTCTTTTACTTTACCGACAAATTCGCGGATAACAGGTAAAGCAACATCAGCTTCAAGCAACGCCATACGAACTTCACGTAAGGTATCTTTAATATTGTCTTCAGTTAAGCGACCTCGGCCACTGATATTTTTAAGGGTTTTGCCTAAACGATCGGAAAGATTCTCAAACATGAATAACTCTAAATAGCGAAATATTACGAAAATGTATGTCGCTATTATACCTGTGATAAAAGCATTGTCGAGGTAGGATAATACGCGTTAGTAGATTATGTCCCCTGCACTGCCGATTAAGAGACTTATTCTCGCAATGATATTATCGCCGCGATGTAAAAAACTACTCCTACGGCTTACTTGTATAGGTAAGACAAAAATAAGGCAAAATATCGTGAACGCATGTGATAACCATCATTTGTTTGGGTAAAAATATGGTATGATAAAGGCGTTGACTTTGTCGTAACTTTCATAGGCGTAGATGTGGAACAACTAACTCTTTTTATTAACAGTTTTATCGACCTAAGTGCTGAAGCAAGCCCTTGGTTATTATTAGGTTTACTTATTGCGGGTTTAATGAAGGCTTGGGTGCCGAGCAAAATACTTAGCAAGCACTTAGGAAAAGGTAAATCAGCGGTAGTAAAAGCAGCCCTCATTGGCGCACCACTACCTTTATGTTCTTGTGGCGTTATTCCCGTCGCTACAGAATTAAGACGCAGTGGCGCTTCTGCGCCAGCCACTGCATCATTTTTAGTGGCAACACCCGAAACAGGTGTTGATTCAGTATCAGTATCATACGCACTACTTGGCCCTGTATTTGCTATTTACCGCCCTTTTTCTGCCATTATGTCAGCTATTATTACGGGGTTACTCGTCAGTACAATTAAAAATGAGGAAATAAAGTCCGTAGCGAGTGAGTCAAAAAAAAGTATCAGTACTTGTTGTGCGAGTAAGGGGCCTGAAAAAGTAGCCCCTAAACCTGAGAAAACAAGCTCATGCTGCAGCTCAACGCCAAAAGTTGACGAAGTTCAACCTGCTGCAAGTTCATGCTGCCCTGCGACTGCAAGTATAACAATCTCAGCAACACCGCCAACAAAGCCATCTCTATTAAGCAATTTTTATGATAAAACAAAGACTGGCGTACATTACGCAGCAACTAAATTAATTGATGATATTATAATTTGGCTGGCTATTGGTCTTGCCTTTGCGGCGATTGTGCGCACATTTATGCCAGAAGAATTCTTATTAAGTTACGGCAGTGGTTTACCCGCTATGCTCTTAATGGTTGCTATTTCTATTCCAATGTATATTTGCGCCACAGCTTCAACCCCTATTGCTGCAGGGTTTATTATGGCTGGTTTATCTCCCGGTACCACATTGGTATTTATGATGGCGGGTCCCGCCACTAATATTTCTACTCTAGGAGTGATTAAAAATGAAATGGGTGCTGCAGTACTAACACGTTATTTACTCGGTGTTGCTTTGTGCGCAATAGGTTTTGCTACTTTACTTGATTTTGGTTTAAGTTTTTACCACATCGATATTAGCAATCAAATGCAACATGCTCATGAAATCCTTCCCCATTGGTTTGGTTTATTTTGCGCAGCATTAATTACGCTATTAGCAATAAAACCTTTAAGGAAGTTAGTGCTTTAATCTATATCAAGCAATAGGAAATTTGTCATGGTACTTATAACGTTATCTGATAGAATCAATAAAATTCGTGTCTGTAGTATTTTGGGAGTTTATTAAGTGGATTTTTTGGTTATTGGCTCTAGCATAGCTTTTGTTGCTTATTTACTTGCTACTGTAGCAATTTTATCACGCTTGTTTCATCCCCAAGGTCCCAACCTTAATTTAGTGCTAGTGTTTGCCATTGTGGCGATAGTGACTCATTTATTCAATGATGCGCAATTACTTTTTAGCCAAGAAGTCATTAACTTTAGCTTACCCAACGTTATCTCTTTAGTTAGCTTAATTATCACCATTACTATTTCAATTGTGGCCTTACGTAGTAAAGTAAATTTATTATTGCCTGTCATATATGGCTTTGCCGGTATTTGGCAACTGGTTATGATCTTTATCCCTAAAGTTGACTCTATACCGTTAGTGGCTGAAAAAGTTATTCTAGTGAGCCATATAAGCTTAGCGTTAATCGCCTACTGTATTTTAATTATTGCCACCTTATACGCCTTTCAAGTTGCTTATATCAATATTAAATTAAAAAATAAAAATTTAACTGCTGTAGTACATTTACCGCCACTAATGCAGGTTGAAAAGCAGTTATTTATCATTTTAACGGTAGGTACTGTTACGCTATTTGCTAGTGAATTGATTGGCCTACTCTTTCTTGACGGATTTTTTGCGAAAGACAATATTCATAAAACAACTCTTTCGTTAATCGCCTTTCTTATCTATACCATTATTTTATTTGGTCATTTCAAGCAAGGTTGGCGTGGCCATAGGGTGTTAATACTTACTATTAGTGCTAGTGCTATATTAACCTTGTCATATTTTGGCAGTCGATTCGTTAAAGAGTTTCTGCTATCTTAAAGTGAGACATCATTTGATGCTTAACTTGCTAATACAACGAAAGGAACTCCTTTTTGGATAACATATCAACTCAGATGCTATTTATTATTCTTGGCATACTGATCTTCATTTCAGCCTACTTCTCAGGCTCTGAAACTGGCATGATGTCATTAAACCGCTACCGATTACGACATCTTGAAAAAGAAAAACATAAAGGCGCCAAAAGAGTAAGTAAGCTGCTAAAGCGTCCCGACAGGCTTATTGGTTTAATTCTTATTGGTAACAACTTAGTCAACATTGCAGCATCTTCCATTGCAACTATTATCGCAATAAGGTTATCCATTGAAATAGGTCTATCTAAAGATATAGCGCTATTAATAGCCACAGTTGTTCTTACTTTAGTGGTATTAATTTTTGCCGAAGTAACACCAAAAACACTGGCGGCGTTATACCCTGAAAAAATAGCATTCCCTAGCTCGATTATACTATCCATTCTACTGAAAATATTGCTGCCTTTTGTTATGGCAGTCAACTGGATCACTAATGGCATATTAATGCTACTAGGCATTAGTTCAGAGCAACGAGAGCAGCATAGCTTAAGTAGTGAGGAGTTACGCACCGTGGTAAATGAATCCGGTGCTTTATTGCATGAGCAAGATCAAAGCATGCTCATGAGTATTCTTGATTTAGAAAAAGTCAGTGTTGATGACATTATGATTCCACGAAGTGAACTCGTCGGTATCGATATCAATGATGATTGGAAGAAAATTCAAAAGCAGCTAACCCAAGCGAATCATACTCGAGTATTACTTTACCGTGACAATATTGATGATGTCGTGGGTTATATTCATGCTCGCGATGCCTTAAAATTATTATCAAAAAGCCAATTCACTAAAGCAACATTATTACGCGCTGTGCGAGAGCTGTATTTTATTCCTGAAGGAACGCCCCTAAATATTCAGCTATTAAAATTTCAGCACGCTAAAGAACGATTAGGGCTAGTTGTAGATGAGTACGGAGATATTCAAGGCTTAGTAACATTAGAAGATATTTTGGAAGAAATTGTTGGTGACTTCACCACGACCATGACACCAACAGCCAGTGATGAAGTAACTCTTCAACCCGATGGTAGTTATTTAGTTGATGGTAGTGCCAGTATTCGTGATGTTAATAAAGAGATGTCTTGGCATTTACCAACAGATGGTCCTAAAACCCTAAACGGTTTGATTATTGAGTATTTAGAGGATATTCCACAAAACAAGCTGAGTGTTCGTATTGCGGGTTACCCTGTAGAGATTGTCGATGTGACAGGAAATATGATCAAAACAGTGCGTGTTATGCCTGAGTATTTCATCTGTGAAGAGCCTGAAGAAGAATAATCCACTTGTAATACATTGCAACAAAGTTAATAACAAAGTTATCCACAAGTTAGTTTATAATATTAGCTTTCCACAATTTCTGTGGATAACGAGAGCAATCCCCAACTGTTAAAGCTTTTAACTATTTCAACAGTTTTTTTAAAAATAAGTTAGTTTATAATATTAGCTTTCCACAATTTCTGTGGATAACGAGAGCAATCCCCAACTGTTAAAGCTTTTAACTATTTCAACAGTTTTTTTAAAAATAAGTCATCTTTTTTTAGCTAAAAAAAAGATGACTTATTACAAGCGTTGATTTACTTACTAAAGCAACATTGCAAGTTGTTTTTCACAATAAAATTAACAAAGTGGCAAGGTTTATGCGATTAACAATATTCTTGTTTATTAATCAAACAAAATGACTTTTTACCAAGTTGATTAAGTTCTTTCCCACTCAGCGAGAGTTAAAAGGCTTAGAGGCAAGGCATTGATTACAGAGAATGGTTGTTCCCTTGTCAAAACCAATAACGCCGCATGTAAGCCTTTTGAACTCGCCCTCTGGGAGCTTGCTCGAAGCACACTAACGTCGTTAAATTTATTTGATTTAGAATGACTAGACCGAAACAAATTTGCCTTGTTATTGAACATCGAGCATAGCTCTGAGTTAGGAAGAAATTTAATCAAATTGGTATTAACCGAAAAACAGCCGCCATAACCAACCGTGATCTAAATCAGCTTCACAACTTTTTAATTGCGAAGAATAGCGTCGGGCACGGTTATCTACTTTTCTAGCTACTTTCACAAGCCATGCCTTCTTCTTGTATGTCTTACGCTTAAATCCACCCCAGCCTTCGTGATAATTTAAATACTGGCTATAGGCATCCCATTTAGAAACACCATTTATTTTTTGTGTTTTGTAAATAAACCACCCGATAAAATCAATAGCATCATCGAAATCATCTCTATCTGCACCAGAATTACCCGTTTCTTTAACATAATCATCCCAAGTCATGGTTTTAGCTTGTGAATAACCATAGGCACTACTGACTCTTCCCCACGGAATAAATCCCAACAAATAATCTCGTGGCGGTAAGGCATCATGCTTAAAAGAGCTTTCCTGATACATCATACTGATAGGCACATGAATAGGGACTCCCCAACGCTCTCTGGCATCTTTAGCAGCAAAATACCAATCTTGGTGTTCACGGAAAATTTCACAAATGTTTTCAGGATTTTTCGGCGGAGGTGTGGCGCAGCTTGATAAAAGCAAAATAGACATTGCAGTGATATAAATGGGCTTTGTGCAAAACATAAAAAAAACTATTAACAGAAATTACTGAAAACAATCATGCCAGATTTTTCAATCAATTTGCAGTGTTTATATAGAGCTATTGAGGAGAAACTTAAGGTGTTTGGAAATATTTTAGATTTTATATAAAAAATTTGAACTTATTTTCAAAAAAGCACTCTTACTTATCAGTAATGTTATTCCCTTAGTGTTTCATGTTTTATGCCTCTATTCTTATAGAGGCATTTTTTTTGCTTATTTTTAGCCGGTGAAGAGTACAAAATAGCAGGATGTTATTCCCGCCCTTGTTAGCTAATTTTCATGTTTTTATGTATCTATTTTTTATAGGTGTGATTTTTTGCTTATTTTTAGCCGGTGAAGAGTACAAAATAACAGGATGTTATTCCCGCCCTTGTTAGCTAAGTTTTATGTTTTTATGCATCTATTTTTATAGATGCATTTTTTAGTTATAAGTTCAGACTCACAAACATATTAAAACAAATGTAAACCTTAGAAAAAGTTTTGAACTTATTGAGTAAGTTGCACTCTTACTAAGAGAGAGGGTTTATTTACTTTAGTGTTTCATGTTTTATGCATCTATTTTTATAGATGCATTTTTTTTGCTTATTTTTTAGTTATAAGTTCAGGCTCACAAACATATTAGAAATAAGCCTAAACTTTATTAATAAATTTTGAACTTATTGGGTAGAGCACACTCTTACTTATTAGTAGTGTTATTCCCTTAGTGTTTCATGTTTTTATGCATCTATTTTTTATAGATGCATTTTTTTTGCCTTTTAATTGACGTTCCCCACGTAACCAAAGAAACATTATTTCCCACCCTCATTAGCGAAGTTTCATATTTTTAGGTTTCTATTTTGATAGGGACATTGTTTTTGCCTTTAGTTATCAATCTACATGGAAAAAAGAAAAGCTAGGAGATCAATAAATTAAAAAAATTTTGACTTTTTAATGGTTGAAATTTGAACTATTTTATTTTCTATGCGTCTTAACTAATGAAAGCATCACTCCCTGGATTGCTTTCGTGTTGTTTTATTTTATAGAGTTGTTTGAGGTTTTTTTGAAAAGCCGAGTGACTTTATCCATAGCGCGTTGCCCTAACGCGCTTTTTTTTGTCTGTATTTTATTTTTATGACTTTTCCAGGCAATTACTGTTGAAAATAATCCGTTAGAAAATCATCAAAGCTTAGTGTATCACTCGCTTCTATTTCGCTTTGTACTTGATGAGATTTCTTAGCTTCATCAATAAAAAATTGCTCTGAATAAAACTGATAATCTCGCGCTAATGCTTGTTGTCGATATTGAGCTGCTTTGGTTAATGAATATTGAGAGATGCTTTGATCTTGCACTAACATGATGGATAATACTTGTGCCGAAGGGGTAAGTTGAGCATCATTAATTTTAGCTCGTTCACGAACAATTGATTTAGTGTAATTATCACTTTGATACGCGCTATCCAATAACCTAGCCACTTTTTCCATATTATCAAAAAGCTCATTACCCCATTGCTTAACAGACTTTAAGGTGACTTTACCTGCGCAGTTAGCATCAGATAATAACAACGTAGGATCTCTGCCACGCATCACAACATCATTCATATTATTTTCGTGGTGTTGCTGTGAATCACAGTCAAACTCTTTATTATCAACAAAAGCACAATACGTTAAAAAAACATCTAAAAAGTGAACTTGTTCAATACTAATACCAGTATCCGCAAAAGGATTAACATCAAGAGCACGTACTTCGATATATTCAACACCACGTTCACGTAACGCGTGCGATGGTTTTTCACCTGACTTTATCACTTGTTTAGGGCGGATCGGTGCATAAAGCTCATTTTCAATTTGTAAAACATTACTGTTTAGCTGTTGGTACTCACCATTAACTTTTACGCCAATATCAGCAAACTCTTCTGACTTTAAGGCAATCGCTTTTTGCACTCCATCAACATAACCATCTAAATTGTTATAACAAATTTTTAAGCTGGATTGCTCACTACTGGTGTAACCTAAATCGCTCATACGTAAAGAAGTCGCATGTTCTAAATATAAAGCACCTGTAGGCGATTTTTTAAAAGGCAATTTATGCTCTTTACCTTGTAGAAAAGAGCTGCATATGGCGGGAGAGCTGCCGTATAAATACGGAATTAACCAACAGAAGCGCTTATAATTTCGTAAAATAGAGAAATAACGCTCTGAAATAAAATCAGCTAACGGCGCAGTGTTTTTATGCAAAGATTGCTGAACTTGCCAAAACTCAGTCGAAAATGAAAAGTTAAAATGGATACCCGCAATCACTTGCATAATAGAGCCATAACGATTCTTTAACCCTTGACGATAAACTGTTTTCATTTTGCCAATATTTGAATCACCATATTGAGCAAGTGGGATCTTATCTTCTTCATCAACAAAGCAAGGCATACTCATAGGCCACAATAACTCACCTTCTATATTGGCTAATGTATACTTTTGAATGTCTTGTAATTGGGCGATAGCTTGTTCAGGAGAATGACTAACAGGGGTAATAAATTCAAGCAAGGTTTCTGAATAATCGGTGGTGATTTGGCTATGAGTTAATGCCGATCCAAGCTGACTATAATGACTATGCACGGACAATTTACCTTCAGCTAACACTCTTAATGCCTCACGTTCAATGCCACGACCAATGCCTGCTAAGGCCTGCAAGTTACTCTCTTGATTAAATGCTGTGATGTAATCGTTTAATGATAATGTCAAAATAATTCCTGCGCTTAGGCGTATATAAGGTAAAGCCCCATATTAATGCTTTATAAATGAGGGGCTTTTAATAATTTTCAATAGCAAAAATAAAATTACTACTGTTATTTTGCCAACTGCAGCTCCACAATCTCTAGTTTCATTTTTTCTAATTGCGGTCTAACTACTTGACCGTCACCAACAACAATCCACTGCATAGGTTTGCTTAATTGCTGTTTAGCAATTGCATTTAGTTGCTCAGGTGAAATGGTTTTGATGATTTCACTTTGTTGCTCACCGTAATTTTCCGGCAAATTAAATTGCAGCAGTTGCCTTAAAAAACCACTTTTTTGGCTGGGTGTCTCATAACTAAGCGCTTCGTTTTGTGAAATAGCTTGGCGCATAAAGTTGATTTCTGACGAGGTTAAACCGTGTTGCTGATAATTTTTCAGCTCCTTCTCTACCTCAATCATGGCATCAAATGTATGAACTTTCTTGACACTAGCACCCGCGGTGAAGCGCCCTAGGGTTTTACCTGCAGAAAAATAACTCGAAGCACCATAAGTGTAGCCTTTATCTTCACGTAAATTTAAGTTGATACGGCTATTAAACGCGCTACCTAATGGGTAGTTCATCAAGGTCGCCTTAAAATGCTCTCCCGTAGCATCGTACGTCATAGCACGACGAGAGTACTTAATCACCGACTGGCTGGCCTTTGGTAAATCAACAAAATAGATTTTATTCGGGGTAAGTTGCGGAAATTGATTATAGTGAGGAATAGTATAATCACTACCTTGCCAAGACTTTAAATAGCCAAGCTTAGGCATGATTTCACTTTGGCTAATATCCCCTACTATCACTAAACTGGCATGTTTAGGTGAAAAATATTGCTGATAAAAACCTTTAACATCCTCTAGGGTAATAGCAGAGACCGTTGCTATAGTGCCACTATTTGGCAAGCCAATTCGATTGTTTTCACCATAAGTGACTTGTTTTAATGCCCTGCTTGCTAATGTGCGTGCATCTTTACTACCTTGCTCTAGACTTTGAATTAATTGATTTTTAACTCGATCAAAGTCAGCTTGTTCAAATGCAGGGTTTAACATCATATCCAACATTAAGGTTAAGGTAGCGTCAAGGTTTTTAACTAAAGAGCTCACTTGAATGTGGGTATTTCTCCCTGAAGCGCCAATAGAGATATCACTGCCCAATTTTGCCAACTCATTTGATAGCTCTTCTTTTATATAGTTGCTTGTGCCTTCGTTCATCAAGCTGGCTGTGAGTGATGCAAGCCCTGCTTTTTCGATAGGATCTAACAAAGGGCCACCTTCAATACTCAGTAATAAACTAACCGTTGGTGTTTCACTATTTTGTGTCGCTATAATTTCAATGCCATTTTTGAAGCTATCCCGCCATAATTTAGGCACCTCAATTTGTGGGTTAACACCCGCTTTAGGCATAATGGCGCGATTAAAACGGCTGGTATTTTTCATAATTGACGTATCAATTACAGCTAATTCAGGAGGGTTACTGACATCAGGTAAAATAAAATCATCAGTTTTGGCAATAAACTGTTTTTGTCCATGGGGATAAATAGATAACACTGCTGCGCCCTTCCCTTTAATGTACTTGTTATAAACACGCATCACATCGTCTTTAGTGACTTTGTTATAACGAGCGACTTGTTGCTGGGTATAATCAGCATTACCTAAAACCGTTTGGTAATGAGCTAACGTTGAGATTTTACCTGACACACTTTGTAAGCCATAAATAGTGCCTGTTTCAATACTTACTTTAGTTTTTAGCAAATCATCATCATTTACACCGCGTTGCTCAAACTCAAGCAAGGTATCATTAATCACTTGTTCTATTTTTGACAGCGCCATGCCTTGTTGTGGGTTTGGCAGTGCATAAAAGCTCATTTGGCAGCTTAACTCCTTGCAAGGATGGCTTGCGCCTGCTTGTACAGCAACACCTGATTTTACAAGATTCTTATAAAGTAGTGACGTTGGGCCGTTACCAATAATATTAGAAAAAACATCCAATGCTGCTTCGTCTTCATGCATGCCATAAACCGTTGGAAAACTAATATAAAGCAGTGGCAGTGAAACGTTATCACTAAAAGAGTAATAACGATTTTTCTCTAATGTCGTTAGCTGTTTAGTAATATTATCTACCTTAGGGCCGGCTTTTAATTCACCAAAATACTTGTTAACCCAAGCCAATGTTTGTGCTTCATCTATATCACCACCAATAGTTAGCACCGCATTATTAGGGCCGTACCAACGACTAAAAAACTCTTTTAAATCAGTTAATGTTCCACGGTCTAAATCAGTCATGTAACCAATAACAGGCCAAGAGTACGGGTGGTCTCTGGGGTACATCATTTGATTAATGGTTTCATTTAAACGGCCATAAGGACGGTTATCAACGTTTTGACCACGCTCATTTTTCACTGTCGCTCGTTGAATTTCAAATTTCTCTTCAGTGATACTTTCTAATAAAAACCCCATTCTATCTGACTCAAGCCAGAGCATTTTTTCTAACTGATTTCTGGGTACTGTTTCATAATAATTGGTTCTATCCGTGTTCGTTGTACCATTTAAGTCACCACCACTTTGAGTCACTATTTTAAAGTGTTGTTCATCAGCAACATTTTTTGAGCCTTGAAACATCATGTGCTCAAAGAAGTGAGCAAAGCCTGACTTACCTAATTGCTCACGAGCAGAGCCAACATGATAAGTCACATCTACGTGCACCAACGGATCAGAGTTATCTTGATGTAAAATAACGGTAAGGCCATTGGCAAGTGTGTATTTTTTAAAGGGGATAGCTAAACGCTCTTCACTCTGGATAACAGTTTCAACCAAACTAACACCCGTAGGCAAGGCGATACTTTCATCAGTGTGAGTAGGACTTTCATTGCTTGTGCATGCAAATAATAATGACGTCGTTAACACAACAACGCTAAGGCTAGAGATAAAGCGAGAGATTTTTTTCAAAATAACTTCCTGTAATCAAAGTAAAAATGATTTGATTGAATTATCATAGCAAATAATCGAGCAAAGTAGACTTATTAAATGTTTAAAATTATTGCACAAACAGCAGATTTTGTTGTGATTGCCAAACGTGCGGATGTTAATTTTCACGATGAAGGTGATCTTGGCACAGGTTTATTCTCACAAGTAAAAGCGCACCTTATAAAGCACAACAGTATTACTGAGCTTTATCCCGTACATCGCTTAGATAAAATGACCTCAGGATTGGTTGTTTTTGCCACAAACTTAACAAGTGCCCAGTTATTTTCTGAACTATTTAAAAATCACTTAGTCGAGAAATACTACCTTGCCATTAGTGATAGTAAACCGACTAAAAAACAAGGTTTGATCAAGGGCGACATGGAAAAAAGCCGACGTAGCATGTTTAAATTGGTGCGCACTATGGAAAACCCTGCCATCACACAGTTTTTCTCTTACGCCTTAGGTGATGGCAAAAGGTTGTACTTATTAAAGCCACACTCAGGAAAAACCCACCAACTAAGAGTGGCGCTCAGTAGCATTGGTGCACCAATTATGGGTGATCCTTTATATTCTTCAAATAAAACACCAAAAAGTGAGCCTAAATCAATGCATGATAGAGGTTATTTACATGCCTATGCATTAAGGTTTAATTTCTGTGATAAAGAATACGAGTTTACTTTTCCTGCTGAGGAGGGTGAATTTTTTTTGACAAAGAGCATCAAGGATAAGCTAAATGAGATAGGCCAACCTTGGTCACTAAGTTGGCCTAAAATATAAAAAGAAACTTTACTTATAACGAATGCCAAAAGACAATAGCAATGGCACTGGGACAGATAAATTTAGTGTACCAAGGCCAAATTGTCCAAAAAAAGCTATGTTCGACAGTGTCATTGCCCTGTTTAATTTCGGCGAGCACTTCACTTCGCTGCCATATCCAACCAACAAAAATACAGCACAGCATGGCAATCATTGGTTGACCGTAGACAGTAGAAATTGAAATAACCAAACCAAAAAACACATCAAAATTTAAAACAATTAACGTACTTAAAATAAAGATCCCCAAACCGACTAAGGTAGTCGCTTTTTTTCGTTCAACATTATAACGCTCAACCATAAAAGAGACTGGCCCTTCTAACATTGAAATACTTGATGTTAATGCGGCAATAGACATTAATACAAAAAAGCCAAACGCAACAAATAAACCAATAGCCCCCATACCATTAAACAAAGTTGGCAGTACCTCAAAAACTAAGTTAGGGCCTGAAATTAAGCTGCCATCTTCACTAAAAATAGCCACACCTTGGGCTTGAGCTACATACATAGAAGGGATAATTAACAACCCAGCTAAAAAGGCGATAGAAACATCAATTAAGGTTACTTGTGCCCCTAGAGAGACTAAATTTTCTTTTTTAGAAATGTAAGAGCCATAAATCACCATAACACTGGTGCCTAACGACAAAGAGAAGAAAGCTTGACCCAAGGCATTAATCAGTAGATTCGGTTCAAATACACGAGAAATATCAGGGTTTAAATAAGCCGTAAAACCAGCTCTTGAACCCTCTAAGGTAAACACATAAATGATCATTAAAGCCAGTAAACCAATAAGCATAGGCATTAAGCGTTTAGACCATTTTTCTATCCCTTGCTCAACACCACGACGTATAATAGCAATGGTAAGCATCATAAATAGCGCCGTAAAAAGTAAATTACGGGCAATAGATTGAGAGGTTAGCCAACTTGAGGCTTCATTAAAACCTAGCAGAGAAGTAACCGGCTCAATGGCATATGACATCATCCAACCGGCTAAAATGCCATAAAAACTCAAAATTAACGCGGCGCAAATAATACCACCAAAGCCAACAATAAAAGCAAAACGCTTTTGGCCTGCATTGCGTGACATTTTTTCCATTGAAGTCACAGCATTCGCTTGTCCATAGCGACCAATTAACAACTCGGCCATAAAAGCAGGATAAGCCAAACAAAACGCCAGCACTAAATACACCAATACAAATGCAGCGCCACCGTTACTAGCCGTTTGTGTTGGAAAACCCCAAATATTTCCTAAACCAACGGCAGAGCCTGCAGCCGCTAAAATAAACCCCATGCGCGAGCTAAAGCCGCCTCTTGATACACTCATTAAACACTTCTTAGTTTTTATAATTATTCTCTGCCCACTAATCTACTCAAAAGTTAGTAAAAATAATAGAGGCGAAGTTAAAAAAGTAAAAAGCCCATAGATTTTCATCGTATGGGCTTTTGACAACTATCTTTTACACTAAGTGTAAATTATTCAACTTCTGGTCGCATGTGTGGGAATAAGATCACGTCTTTAATCGTTGGTGAATCGGTAAACAACATGACTAAACGATCAATACCGATACCTTCACCTGCCGTTGGTGGTAAACCGTGCTCAAGCGCGCGAATATAGTCATCATCAAAATGCATCGCTTCATCATCACCAGCATCTTTTTCTTCAACTTGCTTTTTAAAGCGTGCAGCTTGATCTTCTGCATCATTGAGCTCAGAGAAGCCATTAGCTAATTCACGACCGCCAACGAAGAACTCAAAACGGTCGGTAATAAATGGGTTATCATCATTACGGCGCGCCAATGGAGATACTTCCCACGGATACTCTGTGATAAAGGTAGGCTGCTCTAACAAGTGCTCTGCTACTTCTTCAAAAATTTCACAAATATACTTACCTGGTCCCCAAACTTTTGCCGCATCGCCTTCTTTAACGCCTACGGCTTTCGCCATCGCTTTAATTGCATCAAAGTTATTTTCAGGATCACGTAATGCAGCTTCATTAATTTGATGTCTTTCTTCGCTATATTTAATAATAGCGTCAACCATAGATAAACGCGTAAATGATTGGCCAAAATCATAGAATTTCTCTTCTACCACTTCACCAGCACTATTTTTAACGGTATTACGTACTTGCGTGGTCCCTAATACATCTTGGGCAATAGTGCGCAACATGTCTTCAGTTAAATTCATTAAGTCATTGTAATCGGCGTACGCTTGGTAGAATTCAATCATGGTGAATTCTGGATTATGACGCGTTGATAACCCTTCGTTACGGAAGTTACGGTTAATTTCAAAGACACGTTCAAAACCACCAACCACTAGACGTTTTAAGTAAAGCTCTGGCGCAATTCTTAAATACATGTCGATATCAAGGGCGTTATGGTAAGTTTGAAATGGCTTAGCCGTTGCGCCACCAGGGATCACTTGTAACATGGGTGTTTCAACTTCAACAAAGTCACGTGTGGTTAAGAAGTTACGAATACCATTGACAATTTGCGAGCGCATTTTGAAGGTATTGCGGGTATCTTCATTGGTGATCAAATCAACATAACGCTGGCGGTATTTGGTTTCTTGATCCGATAAGCCGTGGAACTTTTCAGGTAATGGGCGTAAAGATTTAGTCAATAACTGATATTGATCCATATTGACATAAAGATCACCTTTACCTGATTTATGCAAAGTTCCTGTCACGCCAATAATATCGCCAACATCCAACAAGCCCCAACGTGCTTTAATATCCTTTTGTACATCTTTAGCGGCATAAGCTTGTATGCGGCCTGTCATGTCTTGTAATACTAAAAATGGTCCACGTTTAGCCATCACACGACCTGCAATGCTGTAAGTGGCCGTTTCTGTTTCTAGCGTTTCTTTTTCTTTTTCGGCATGGGCGTCTTGAATATCGCCGGCATAGTCTTTGCGCTCAAAATCATTTGGATGACCATTGGCTGGACAGTTCTCACGGATTTTATCTAACTTACCACGGCGCTCTGCGATAAGCTTATTTTCATCTTGTGCTACTTGCACTGGTTGAACTTTATCATTCATGGGATTTCTCTACCTTCATCTTAAATTTTCTACAAACCAGACTTTAAGCTGGCTTCAATAAACTTATCTAAATCACCGTCTAGTACGGCTTGGGTGTTACGATTCTCAACACCCGTTCTTAAATCTTTAATACGACTGTCATCTAGTACATATGAGCGGATTTGACTGCCCCAGCCTATGTCTGACTTTCCATCTTCTAAATTTTGCTTGTCTTTATTTTGCTTTTGAATTTCTAACTCAAACAGTTTCGCCTTTAGCATTTTCATCGCACTTGCGCGGTTTTTATGCTGAGATCTATCACTTTGACACTGCACTACTACGCCTGTTGGTTCATGTGTTATGCGAATAGCCGAGTCTGTTTTGTTTACATGCTGACCACCCGCGCCTGAAGCACGAAAGGTATCTGTACGTAAGTCTGCGGGGTTAATATCAATTTCGATATTGTCATCAATTTCAGGATAAATAAACGCCGATGCAAATGAAGTATGACGTCGCCCAGATGAATCAAACGGCGATTTACGCACTAAGCGATGAACCCCCGTTTCAGTACGTAACCAGCCATAGGCATATTCGCCCGTATACTTAATAGTGCAACCTTTAATACCCGCGACATCGCCGTCAGTGACTTCAACCATTTCAGTTTTAAAGCCATGAGCTTCACCCCAGCGCAAATACATACGCATCAGCATTTCAGCCCAATCTTGCGCTTCAGTACCACCGGATCCTGATTGAATATCTAGATAACAATTATTGCCATCTTGCTCACCCGAAAACATACGACGAAACTCTAGCTTAACTAATAAAGCATCTAAGGCATCAGCTTCAAGTTGTGCGTCATCAAAAGTGTCTTGATCTTCTTCTTCGACGGCTAATTCAACTAAACCTTCGATGTCTTCACAGCCAGACTCTAATTCAACTATGGTATTGACAACCGCTTCTAAATCGCTGCGCTCTTTACCTAGCGCTTGTGCACGCTCTGGCTCATTCCAAACATCAGGTAGCTCTAACTCACGTGATACTTCAACTAAACGTTCTGCTTTAACATCGTAGTCAAAGGTACCCCCGAAGTAAGTCAGCACGTTCGCGAATTTCTTTTATTTTATTTAAGATGGGATTGACTTCGAACATAAGGGCTTATACGCAAGTGTTTCAGCTAAAAAAATAGGCGGGCATTGTAGCGTAAAAAAGCCAGTAAATAAACGAATACACGAGACTCTGCTGCGATTAAATTTCAATAAACCTGAATTAAAGCTTTAAAGTACATCAAAAGCATCCTGCATTAAATTTGACGCTCTTTAGTTTAGATGTGTCATTAAAAAAGTAGGTAAAAAAAAGACCAGAAGCAAAAGCTACTGGTCTTCCATTATGACTATCAAAGTATTTTACGGCGAGAAAGGTAAGTAAACCGCCAAATTTTAACAATGAGGATTATTTACCAAAGTTAACAGAACCTTTAACGAGCGTCGTTACTTCTTCTGAAGTTTTTGAAACAACATCATAAGCTTCTTTGGCTGAGTTTGAAACTTTAGCTTGAAGCGCTTCGTTAAATGATTTTTGCGATTCAACAGCAGCGGTAAAATCTGTTTGTGATGATAATGCTTTAGTTTGAGCAATACTGTCATCTAAAATAGAAGTAATTAACGCGGTTTGCTGGCTAATTAATTGTTCAACCGTTTTAGTGTTTAACTCTACTAAGCTATTTAGTGGTTTCATCGCACTTTCAATATTGTTAATATTGGCTCAGTTAACGGTCAAGCGGGTCAATATGGTCAAGTAAACTATGCCGCAGCTAAATCTGGTATTCATGGTTTTACCAAAGCATTGGCACAAGAAGGCGCAGCGAAAGGCATTACCGTCAATGCAATTGCACCAGGCTATGTTGAAACGGATATGGTTCGTGCTGTGCCAGAAGAAGTTTTAGCAAAAATTGTTAGGACAATTCCGGTAGGTCGTTTAAGCCAGCCAGAGGATATTGCTCGTTCTGTTTTGTTTTTAGTGGCTGATGAAGCAAGCTTTGTTACTGGCTCGACCTTATCCATTAATGGTGGTCAGCACATGTATTAAATATAAAAATGGCATGTTCACTTTTATATTATTAACGTAGATGAGCGATCATCTACGTTTTTTATCTAACCAGATATCATTAATTATCCGGTTTAAGGTGCTCAGCAACAGCAATATTTTTGACCATAAGTTGTATGTTGCGTTTACCACGAAAGTCATTGATATCTAAATGATAGGCCAAGTGTACCTTTTTCGCGCCTGAATTTGGCCAAACTTTAATATCAATATTAAAGGCAATAGCATCAAACACCTGCCCTGCTTTTTGTACCACCAGTTTTAAATGCTTTTCACCAACAAGTCGTTGCTGAACAAGAGTAAATTCATCATCAAATAAAGGCTCAGGAAAGTTTTGCCCCCACGGGCCCGCATTTCTTAATTGTTCGGCAAAGGTTAACGTCATATGCTGAGCAGGCAATACACCATCACTAAGCAATACCAACTGTAAGTGCTCTTTGGTTAACCATTGCTTAGCTACCTGATTAAAAAGTTGCTGAAATTTCTGAAAGTCTTGCGCTTTAATCGACAAACCTGCAGCCATGGCATGACCACCAAATTTTAAAATTAAGTCTGGATGTTGGCTAGAGATATGCTCAAGTAGGTCACGAATATGCAGACCCGCAATAGAGCGAGCTGAACCTTTAATCTCTGAATTTTCACTCACTTCGTCACTGCCATTAGCAAAAACAATACAGGGGCGGTGAAATTTTTCTTTTAAGCGTCCTGCTACTATACCAATAACGCCTTGGTGCCAGTCTTGTTGATACAAAGCAATGGCACTTGGTAGTGTTTCTTGCTCAAAACTTAATGATGTTAATACTGCTTCAGCTTCAACTTGCATGCCCTGCTCTATTTCACGGCGAGCTTTGTTTAAATCATCTAAATCGCGAGCCATCACTCTGGCACTGGCTAAATCAGGGGCAAGTAAACAATTTATGCCATAAGCCATATCATCTAAACGGCCAGCGGCATTAATTCGCGGCCCTAAAGCAAAACCAAAATCATTGGCAATCAGTTGGCTTTGATCCCGCTTAGCAATGTCTATTAAAGCCTGAATACCTGGGCGAGTTTGCCCTGCGCGAATTCGTTTTAACCCTTGGGCTACCAAGATACGATTATTGGCATCAAGTGGCACAACATCGGCAACAGTCCCTAGAGCAACTAGATCCAATAATTGCGCTATATTAGGCTCAGCTATGTTCCGGTTACTAAAATAGTCTTGTTCACGGCAATATTTTCTCAATGCTAACATCAAATAAAAAGCAACACCGACCCCAGCTAACGCTTTGCTAGCAAACGGACAACCTTCTTGATTTGGATTGACTATAGCATCAGCATTGGGTGTTACTTTTCCCGGTAAATGGTGATCCGTAACCACAACTTGTAAACCGAGTTCTTTAGCACGGTTAACACCGGCAATACAGCTAATACCATTATCAACGGTCACTAAAACTTGACCACCTTGATTGGCTGCAATATCTACAATTTCGGGGGTTAAACCATAACCATACTCAAAGCGATTAGGCACTATAAAGCTGTGATTATTACAGCCAAACATACTCAGCGCTGACATCATCAAAGCAGTGCTCGTTGCACCATCAGCATCAAAATCACCGATAATAACAATAGCAGCATTGTTTTCTATGGCAGAGAGTAATATGTCACACGCTTGTGTTAAACCTTTTAACTGAGCGCTATCGTTATTTAGCCCTTGTAAATTAGCAACTTGTTGATCTAATTCTGTCGCAGAAGCAACACCACGGCTAGCATAAATTTGCTTAATAATTGCGGGCAAATCATTTGGTAAATGATCATCTGCAACCAAGTCGCGACGAGATATAGTTATGGTCATAAAAGTTTAACTATAAGCTTTTTAATAATTGCTCTAATTGCGCTGGAGGCTGATAACCTGGCACCATCATGCCATTTGATAAAATCATGGCTGGTGTGCCATTCACTCCAACCTGACGACCAAAATTAAACTGACCTTCAATGGGCTTATCACAAATTCGATAGGCAACGCTCTGGCTATTTTTAGCCGCAGTCATGGCTACTTTTGAATCGTCAGCACACCATACTGAACGTAAGTCTTTAAAACCTTGAGAGAAGTTACCGGTTCTATCTTTTATACCTGAACGCGGGTAAGCTAAATAACGAAAGGTAATACCGCGGGCGTTGTAATCAGCCATTTGCTTGTGCATTTTACGGCAATAGCCACAAGTGATATCCGTAAAGACACTGACTACATATTTCTCATCTTCCGCTTTAAAAACAATCATGTCGTCTTTAAATTTTTCCATGCCTTCTAAACGTATTTTAGCCAAGCTTTTTTCTGCTATATCAGTCACTTCTGTAAGTAAACTATATACTTTCCCTTGAATAAAATAATCACCATTATAGCTCGCATAAAACAAACCTTGATTAGTAATAAGCAAGGCAATACCCGGCACAGGTGTTGTTTCAACTTGCTCAACTTCTAAACCTAATTTAGCTTTAATTTTAGCTTTTAAAAGCTCGGCGTTTAATTGCGTAGGATCTTGCTCTGCTGGTTTTGCTATACTGCTCGGTACTGATGAATTATTTGCCACAGCTGAATCATTTACTGAAAAAAACACACTTGCAGCAACAGCGGCTAAACCACCAACAATTAATATTTTCTTAAACATAATTAATTTTCCTAAATTTTTCTTAGTTGCAATAGTTGACCGATTCAATGATGATGAAATTACAGTCGTAATGACAAGTTTGCAGGATAAAATGAATTATACCAACTGAATTAATGAATCTACCACTTAGCGAGAATTAAAAGGCTAATAGGCAAGGCATTGATTGAAGAGAATGGTTATTCCCTTGTCAAAATCAATAACGCAGCATGTAAGCCTTTTAAACTCGCCCTTCGGGAGTTACGTAGCGAGCTTAGAACAAACAAAATGAGTTAAACATAGTTATTCTATATTTCATTCATTTTGTGATGTTATCAGTTTGCTACGTAACTCTAAGTTGGTCGATTCATTATTTTAATTGGTATTACATTGAATTGTACTAAATGCTTTTGTTAAAATCTTGGTAATTTACTTCTGTTCTTACTTTTTAGGCAAACTTACATGAAAATCGGCTTATTTTACGGCTCAACCACTTGCTACACAGAAATAGCTGCAGAAAAAATTCAAGCGACCATAGGCACAGAATTAATTAATTTACATAACATTAAAGATGAGCCTTTAGGTAATTGTCTTAATTATGACTTTATTATTTTTGGCATTTCCACATGGGACTATGGTGAATTACAGGAAGATTGGGAGTCGTGCTGGCAAGACATAGCTGCTCTTGATCTATCAGGAAAAACCATTGCTTTGTATGGCATGGGCGATCAAATAGGTTATAGCGAGTGGTTTCAAGATGCCCTTGGCATGTTGCACCAACAAGTTATAGCGCAAGGCGCACAGTTAATAGGTTACTGGCCTAATAAAGGCTATGAATTTTCAGCCTCAAAAGCACTGACCCTAGATAAATCACACTTTGTTGGCTTATCACTTGATGAAGATAATCAATATGAATTAAGTGAGCAACGTATTGAGCAATGGTGCGAACAGATTTTAGTTGAATATACTGAATTGTAAGTTTCAAGATAAAAGCTACAAGTTAAGCAGAAAAAACACTATAATTGCCGCAATATTGATATTCCAACCTTTAGTGAACTCCTTCTATGTTTGAGCAATTTGATCTCGACTCTGAATTACTAGCCGCAGTTAAAGAATTAGGCTACAAAAAACCAACCTCTATTCAAGACTTGGTTATTCCACAGGCAATGACAGGTAACGATATACTGGCCTCAGCACCAACAGGCACAGGAAAAACGGCAGCCTTTTTATTGCCTATTGCTCAACATTTATTAGATTACCCCCGTACTAAACCTGGCTTTCCTAGAGTATTAATCCTAACGCCAACCCGTGAACTGGCTATTCAAATAGGTGAAGACAGTGAAAAAATCACCAAGTTAACGAATATTAAAACGGGTGTGATCACAGGTGGTGTCAACTATGGAAGTCATAATGATATTCTAAACAGCACCACAGATATTCTTGTTGCTACGCCGGGACGACTATTGGAATACATTGAAAACGAACAATTCGATGCCCGCGAAATTGAAATTTTAGTGCTTGATGAAGCGGATCGCATGCTAGACATGGGCTTTCGGGAAACGATCAACAGAATTGTAGCAGAAGCTCGCTGGCGAAAGCAAACCATGCTATTTTCTGCCACATTGGAAGGCGCTGGTGTTATTCGCTTTGCAAAAGATGTACTTACCGAGCCGGCTTTTTTAGAGTCGAACCCCTCTCGCAAAGAAAAAGCTAAAATTCATCAATGGCTACACCTTGCTGATAGTGCGCCACATAAACTAAATTTACTGGTAAATATCCTTAAACAAGAAGGTGTTGAACGCACTGTAGTATTTGCCAATAAGCGTGAAACGGTACAATACTTGTCAGGCAAGTTATACGCTGAAGAATTACCTTGTGTTTGGCTTGAAGGGAAAATGCCTCAAGACAAACGCAACAAAGCCATTGAACGCTTTAAAAGCGGTGAAATCAAAGTACTAGTTGCTACTGATGTCGCTGCTCGTGGTTTAGATATTGATGACATAAGCCATGTTATTAATTTTGATATGCCGCGAAAAGTGGATATTCATATACACCGCATTGGTCGTACAGGTCGTGCAGGCTCTAAAGGTACTGCAATATCTTTAGTTGAAGCCCATGATATGACGGTAGTTGGTAAAATTGAGCGTTATCAAAACGAACGTATTCAACGTCGCGTCATTGATGAACTGCGCCCTCAAAATAAAGAGGCCCGTGTAGCCAACAAAAAAGCAAAAGTGAAATTAACGACTGCTCAGAAAAAAGCAAAAGCCAAAAAGCAGGCGAAGAAAAAAGCTAAAAAAGCCAAATAATAAACCATAATCTATTTCTCCTATCCCACCTAAAAAAATAGCCACTCGCCAATAATAAGTGGCTATTTTTTACAAACCCAAAAACGCCACAGTACTAAAGCTTGAACATTCTTTCTAACCATAAAGTTTTTTGTGAAACTTAAGCATACAAACCGCTTTAAGTTGAAAGTCACAAATGATGACAAGTGAAGCACAAGGTGACTTCTCAAGTAATTGCCTTAAGCAGCATGAGAATTCTCTCTATGAATTCGCAATTCAGCCAGCATACTTTTGCATGTAAGACAGGTAAAAACTTTTCCTAAACGGATTACAAAATGGGCTTTAGTGGGGCAGCGTTAAAGTTCCTATAGAGGAAGAACTGTTCGGTGAAAAAATTTAGACCTAGTTTGACAATTTAGTGATAGTTATGAAATAGGATATGGTTCGACTTTTTTAATAAAAACTAACTTGCTAGCACCAAAAAAAATAGTTAAATTTAGCTACTTAGCCTAATTGCAACCGCTGGTTGACAAATTAACAACCTGACTTGCTGGTCTGCAACTACCTGACTTTCTATGCTTAGTGCTCAACAACAGATGAAGGAATAAACTTTATGATATTAGCAGAAAAGATAGTCAGATTAAGGAAACAGCTAGGCTGGTCGCAAGAAGAATTGGCTGAAAAAATGAATATTTCCAGACAGTCTGTCTCTAAATGGGAAAGCACAAATAGCATACCTGATTTAAATAGAATAATTATGTTAGCAGAGCTTTTTGACGTTTCAACTGACTTTCTACTGAAAGATGAGAATGAAGCATTTGATTCCAGAGATGAAAGTAAAGAGCCTGATAGCATTCAAATTAGCTTGGAACAAGCAGTGAAATATGTTGAAAGCAAGCTGGAAGTGTCTGCCTTAATCACTAAAGGGGTTATGCTTTGTGTATGCTCAGTAGTGCCACTATTTTTCTTTTTGGCAATGGCTGAAACAAATCGGTTGAACCTGTCAGGCGATATCGCAGCAGCGATAGGAGTGGTCAGTATTTTAGTTATGGTCTCTATTGGCATCAGCTTTTTTATCAAAACCAATCAATATGAAAGTGACATAGCTGTGATAGATAATGAGGCATTTGAGTTGGCCTATGGTGTGCACAGCGTTTTCACAGAAAAATTACAAAAATTTAGAGCTAGCTATAACCGAAGGTTATCAGTAGGCATATTCATCTTCATTATCAGCTTCGTACCTCTGATGTTTGCTGCCATGTTTTCCGGTGGCTCAGATATAATTTTAATGATGCTAATTGTACTCATTCTCATGATAGCTGCAGGAATATATATTGTGGCTCCTGTCTCTGCTAAATACGATGCCTACAACAATATTCTAAAAGATAGTTGTGTTGAGACAACGAAAAGTAAACGTACAAAACGTGCTGAGAAGCTGGCCGCATTTTACTGGCCTTTACTAATCGCTATATTTCTTGGCTGGAGTTTATGGACTATGGACTGGGGCGTAACTTGGATTGTTTGGCCTGTGGGAGCTGTGCTTTTCGCTGCACTGGTTGGATTAATGGAATTGTTAGATAAAGAAGAGCCTTAAAAATAAGGGATAGCTTAATCAGCAATATATACAAATGACTATCAATACAAAACCTATCTGAACCTTTAGGCTGGTTTTCTGCTAAATATTCTACCCAAATAATACAGGCAGTAACTTGTTATACTCACTCTTAAAATAGATCAAAGTTGTCTAAATAGCTAGAGGAAGTTCAAATATGAATATCCTAGTCGGTATACAGGCAATCTTTAAGTTAAGTGATATTAAACTGACAACCGGTTTTCGCTCTTTATGCCCTAAACCAAAAATTCAATAACTGGCTGTCGGAGCAGCCGTTGCTATTGAAGCTGATGCTAACCTCAGTTAGGCGCTTAACCTACCCTTGCTGATTTCGAGTAAACACCCAATCATTACCTTGAGTTAAATCAGCACTAAATTCATAGCCAGCCAAATCAAAGTTTTTAAGTTGCTCAATATCTGTTAACTGATGTTGAATAATATACCTCGCCATTAAGCCACGCGCTTTTTTGGCAAAAAAGCTGATCATTTTATACTGACCATTTTTCCAATCTTTAAATTGTGGCGTAATAATTTCAGCATTAAGTGCTTTTTTCTTAACCGCTTTAAAGTATTCATTTGAGGCAAGGTTAACTAAAACGTTATCACCTTGCTCTGCTAAAGCTTGGTTTAATTCTTTAGTGATAATATCCCCCCAAAACTGATACAAGTTGTTGCCTCGCTCATTATCAAGTTTAGTGCCCATTTCTAATCGATACGCTTGCATTAAATCCAATGGTTTTAACAATCCGTACAAACCCGATAAGATGCGAAAGTATTGTTGCGCAAAGCTAAAATCTGCCGCTGAAAAAGACTGAGCATCTAAGCCGGTATAAACATCACCATTAAAGGCAAGTATTGCTGGGCGAGCATTCTCAGGAGTAAATGGCAATGACCATTGACCAAAACGAGCCGCGTTTAAGCCAGCTAATTTATCGCTTAACTTCATCAAGGAGGCTATTTGGTCGGGAGAAAGCTGCACGCATTGCTCTATTAAAACCTCACTGTGCTCAAGCAATGTTGGCTGGCTGTATTCATTAGTAACCAATGGGGTATCAAAATCGAGTTTTTTCGCTGGAGAAACAACAATTAACATAATATTTTTATATCTCTTCAAAATTTTTTTCAGATAACGCATTTATAACATCACTACAACACAGGGTAAATGCATTCTTCTCTTTTACTCTATTATCTTCCCTACTCTGCACTTTTCATGAAAATTAACCAAAATTTGTAACAAATCTACGATAAATTGCGTACATTTATTTATTTATGTAGTAATATTTCATCAGTTAAATTCATCGATTTATAATTTCTGGTAAAATTTAAGGTATTGTCATGACAAATCCCCCTTCTCAACTTGAACAATTAAAGCAAATGACCACAGTGGTTGCCGATACAGGTGACATTGAAGCTATTGCTAAGTTTTATCCACAAGATGCTACTACTAATCCCTCGTTGTTATTAAAAGCGGCGGCTTTACCGAATTATCAGCAATTACTTAGTGATGCTGTTGAATGGGCGAAAAAGCAATCAGATGATGCAGCACAGCAAGTCATTGATGCAGCTGATAAGCTTTCTGTTTTAATCGGCTTAGAAATTTTAAAAATTGTTCCTGGTCGTATTTCAACCGAAGTGGATGCCCGTTTATCATTTGACACTCAAGCTTCTATTACTAAAGCACATAAGTTAATAGCGATGTACAACGAAGCAGGTATTAGCAATGATCGTATTTTGATCAAACTGGCTTCAACATGGGAAGGTATTAAAGCTGCTGAGCAACTTGAAACCCAAGGCGTTAACTGTAACCTAACATTACTGTTTAGTTTCGCTCAAGCCAGAGCTTGTGCTGAAGCGGGTGCTTACCTTATTTCTCCTTTTGTTGGCCGAATTCTTGATTGGTTCAAAAAAGACACTGGCCGCACTGATTACCCAAGTGATGAAGACCCTGGTGTTGTTTCAGTCACTAGTATTTATAACTATTACAAAGCACAAGGTTATAACACGGTAGTGATGGGCGCTAGCTTCAGAAATAAAGGGGAAATTTTAGCCCTTGCCGGTTGCGATAGATTAACTATCAGCCCTCAATTAATGGATGAACTCGCTCAAAGCACAGATATTGTTGAACAAAAACTTAACCCAAGCACCGTTCAGGCAGGCAGTGAGTCACCACTTAGCCAAGCACAATTTCGCTGGCAGATGAATGAAGACGCCATGGCGACAGAAAAACTGGGCGAAGGTATTCGAAACTTTGCCATTGACCAAGTAAAACTTGAGAAGCAATTAGCAGAGCTTTTATAAGGCTGAGCTAAACAGTTTTTTATAACGATACAATGTTTGAATTTTACCTTTAAACGCACAATTTTTAACAAAATTGTGCGTTTTTTATTTGCATCGTACAAAAAGTGTGATACTTAAAAGGGGCAGTTGATTTGTGTTTTGTCATTTAAGGGGTGTTTTATGGATAATTTAAACCAAGTATTAGAATCAATTAGTCAACCAGCAAAAGGAAAAAAAGCGTCTAGTAAAAAAAGAAAATGGCGTGAAATAGAGCAGATTAGAGATAAATTCCAACTTAAAAAAGAACTTAGGGTTTATGAAGACTCACTAGAGTATATGTTGGAAGAGTTTTAACTGATACCTAAAAGAATTTTAAACTGTTCAAACACTTAAAACCCAGCCTTGCTGGGTTTTTTAATGATCCGAAAAAGTATTTTAGAGTAAAAATATACAAAAGCGTTGACAAAATTCAAACACCTGTTTAACTTCTGTCTATACTTTTACGCTACCCCATGATTACAATGCCAAAAACCTTAATTAACTTTGTCCATGCCAATGGTTTTCCTGTTTCCAGTTATCAAACTTTATTCAACTATTTACCAGAGCAGTATCAAGTGATTGGCCATGAAAAATATGGTCATGATGAAAAATACCCTGTGAAAGATAACTGGCAACCGTTAGTGGATGAATTAATTCATTATGTTAAACAACAATTAATAATGAACAACCAAGAAAAAGTGATCAGTGTTGGCCACTCCTTTGGTGGGGTAATTGCCTTTATTGCCGCGTGCCAGCAACCTCAATTATTCAAGGGAGTGCTAATGCTTGATCCGCCTGTGGTCACAGGCACAACAGCACTAGCGATGAAGTATGTCAAAAAAACTAAGCTCATTGATAAATTTAGTCCCGCTGGTAAAGCTAAAGTAAGACGTACTCATTGGCCATTAGGTACCGACATGGCCAGACTATTTGCCCGCCGACAACTATTTAAGAACTTTGATAAACGCTGCCTCAACGATTATGTCAGTCATGGTATTGTGGAACGTAATAATCAGTTGGAGCTAGTTTTTAATGCACAGGTAGAAGCAGATATCTTTAGGAATTTAGCTGAAAACCTTTCCAGTTATAAAAATAAACTCAAGGTGCCTGCAACCTTAGTTTATGCTGAACAAACGGATGTGTGCCCACAGGTGTTTTTCAAAAAATTTGCCAAACTTAACAAGAATATTTCATTAGCAACGACACATGGTGGCCATATGTTTCCACTTGAACGACCTGAGGAAACGGCAACATTAATAGCAAAAATAGTCGATGACTTTTAATCACTAATACCAGTTTCATTAAGTTTGTGATCATGTTGTGCGTAGGAAAAAATCAGGGCAAGGCGCTCAATTGAGCAATAGCTGGCTATTGGGAGTGAGAGCAACGACGCCATGGAGTATTTTAACCAGCACAAGTGGGCAATAATTTAGTGAAATTGGTATAACACTGTTATTTAATAAACACTAATAATTGCTTCAACTCGCAGGCAGTTGATTCAAATTAAAGGCCAAAGCACAGAGTTGATGACTATCAATGAGTACTTTCAACCATGAAGTTGATTCAAGTAACAATGGAGTTAAGCAATTATCTACAAGTATTCTAAAACAAGACAACAAGCCGAGTAGCCAGCACCAAATGAACAAAGTACCGCCTTGTCACCTGAGCTTAAACCTTCATGATGTTTATGTAAGGCTATAATGCAACCTGCCGAGCTAGTATTAGCATATTCATCTAAAATAATGGGTGCTTCGCCTGCTGCCGGCTCTCGTCCTAATACCTTCTTGCCAATAAAATTGTTCATATTGATATTCGCTTGGTGCAAGTAAAGGCGCTTTATATCACTAGGAGCGACTTGCGCCTGATCCATTTGGGAAGCGATTAAACTAGACACCATAGGCAGCACTTCTTTAAACACTTTACGACCTTGTTGAATAAAGTACTTATCATCGGCATGTTCAGTTTCAGGGCTACATTGATTCATATAGCCAATGTTACTGCGAATATTGTTTGAAAACTGTGTAATAGGCTGTTCAGCAATAATTTTAAAGACGTGTTCACCAGTAGCCGTTGACTCATCCTCTATGATTGAAGCGGTAGCCACATCACCGAAAATAAAGTGACTGTCTCTATCACGATAATTAACCTGTGGAGAAAGGATTTCAGGATTTATCACCAATACTGTTTTCGCCGTGCCACTTCGAATTGCATTAGCGGCGTTAATAATACCAAACGTTGCTGCTGAACACGCCACTAGCATATCAAATCCCCACCCCCCACAACCAAGTGCTTGTTGTATTTCAATGGCCATGGCAGGGTATGAACGCTGAGTATAGGCACAGGCAACTATTACTAAATCAATATCTTCTGCGCTTTTATTCGCAGCAGCCATTGCCTGCTTTGCCGCAGCGACACCAATTTCAGCTTGAAGTGAAAGCTCTTCGTTGGCTCTTTCTTTAAATGTTGGGCGCATTAAATCAACATTCAAAATATCGCTTTTTGACATTACATAACGATTTTTAATACCCGATGCTTTTTCGATAAAAGCACTACTTGAATAAGATAAAGCAGTCACTTCGCCCTTTTCTATTGCTTGCTCATTTTCACTATTAAATTGATCAACATAACTGTTGAAACACGCAACAAGCTCATCATTGGAAATACTTTCGGGCGGGGTAAATAATCCTGTACCACTAATTACAACAGACATTTCATTTCTCGACTAAAATTTACAAACGGTTAGACCATCAAGGTATGACCAGTAGTTTATGGTATTTAGGGGCTTTTGTCGATCAACGCTCAGTATTCCAGCTAAAAAAGTAAGATCCTAGCAACAAAAAAAGAATACTCATTATGAGCAAAATATTTACATGGTAACTAATGTCGCTCAAGCTTGCGCCTTCGGTGATTACTTTTCTCGCTCCTGCCACCAAATGTGTTAAGGGTAAAAAGTCCGCAAAAGCCTTTAATGCCGGTGGTGCGCCTTCTAAACTAAACCAGACACCTGAAAGCATCATCATTGGCCATGAGGTTACATTTAATAAACCGCCAATCAGCTCTTCACTCTTACTTCTGCTCGCAACTAACAAGCCTAAGCTGATTAAGCAAAACCCTCCTAGCATGCCAATAATGAATAAATCGAGATAACTCCCTAACATAAAAAAATCAAACAGCAAATTACAACCGCTGTAGACCACTGTCGACATAAACATGACAATAAACAAGCGCGACAACAACTGGGCTGAAACAAATTCAAATGCAGATAATGGTGTCGCCTTTAAGCGCTTTAACACCGCATTTTTTCGATAACGCACAATAACGTAGCCAACACCAAACAGGCAGCTAAACATCATATTCATCCCTAGAATTCCCGGTAGAACCCAATCAATATAACGAATTTTTTTACCTGATGTTGCTAATCGTATGTAGCCATTAAGTTGCTTGGAGAAAATTCGCTCGACCAAATAACTCTTTGCTGACTCTTCATTTATCCAATACTTTTGCTCTTGGTTATCTATCACCAAATCGATAGTATGTCTTGAGAGCTTTTCTTTCGCCGCATCAACACTTTTATAGTCAATAAAATCAATAAAGCGCGTATTGGTAAAACTCTTGTGATCCGTTTGTGATTGACTTAATGCCCCATTAACCACTAAGCCTACTTTATACGCTGAACGGCCATCACCAGAAAAAATAAACGAAAAACCTACCAAGAGTAAAATGGGAAAAGCTAGATTCCAACTCATGGAAGACTTGTCTCGGAAAAACTCAATATTCCGGGCTTTAAACACGGCAAAAAAGCGTTTTAAGTTCATTTATCTCCCCTCAAAGAATGCCCTGTTAAGTGTAAAAATAAATCATCTAAATTGGCTGACTTTACATGTAAACCATCTAAGGAGACATTATTTGCCATTAACAAGGTCAAGGTTTGTTCAACATTTGCGGTAGTAATTTCGATGCGCTCGCCATGTTTTTGCCATGACTGCTCTGTGATTAACTCATCTGGAACTTGCGTTTTGGGCAAGTAAATAAAAACGTCACTAAAGTGTTTACTCAACAATTGATGTGGCGTGCCCGATTCAATGATTTCACCTTGATCCATAATGACAATATCATCACAAAGTTGCTCCGCTTCATCCATATAGTGAGTGGTTAATATGATGGTTTTATTACGGGCTTTAATATTTTTTATCAGCTGCCAAAAATTTCGTCTGGCATGGGGATCTAAACCTGTAGTGGGTTCATCAAGAAAAATTATTTCAGGATCATTAATCAAAGCTAGGGCGAGTAGTAAGCGTTGCCTTTGACCGCCTGAAAGTAAGCGGTTATCTCGGTCTAAAAAATCAGCCAGATCACAAAGTTCAATAAGACTCTCTTGCTCAACCGTGTGTTGATAAAACGATGAAAATAAATTAAGTGTTTCTTTTACCGTTAAAAAGTCTTGTAGAGCAGTATGTTGAAATTGAATGCCTATTTGCTGTGAAATACTGGCATCAACTGCTTTTCCTTGATACAAAATCTTACCAGAGCTGGGAGAAATAATCCCTTCCATTATCTCTATAGTCGTCGTTTTTCCCGCACCATTTGGTCCTAATAGCCCAAAACAATGCCCTTTTTTGACGGTAAAGCTAATGTTATCAACCGCTGTTACATCTTTATATTGCTTAACTAAGTTTTCTACACAAATGGCAATACTCACGCAATAACATCTCTTGTTAGTAAATAGTCAATCTTATTGTACTTAAGTTATGATTAAAGACACTTCATTTCTACAAGTGTTCACTTGATTAGTTATAGTAGCGCTTTAATTTTTTCCCTTAAAAACTGCTCTAGTATTTTTTTACCGCTAAAGCCATGTTGATGACAAACATCAGCAATACTATGCTTTTGCATAATGCGTTGGATTAACACAGCAATATCCCTTTGATCCCCAAGGTGAGTATTTATCAGTCGCTCTTTTAGCCATACATACAAACTAAAAACACAACAAGCGTATTGTCTATGCCCCTGTGTAAAAGCGGCTACATTAACAAGGTCATATTCGGTTAACTCAACCATAGAAGTTTTAGGGCAATAATGCTGGATTAAGGCAATTAAGTCTGCAGCTAGCCATTGATACTCATCACTAAGTAAATAATCAAAGCTTCGATAAAATTCATGCTCTACCGTTAATTCCAGTTCAGAAGATTTACTGCTAATAGCTTTTAATACTAATGCTGAATGCTCACCACTGGCTTTGTCTTTGCTAAAGCCAAGCCGAGCCATGTGATAGCCTTGTTGCAACCAAAATGAGAGTAAAGACTTAGTTGCTCCAAAGCTTGAGGCAATAAAATCAGCTTCTTGTGATTGAGCATGCTGAGTTATTTTCGCTAAAAGATAACTGCCAATGCCGCGGTGTTGCAACTGCACATGAACGGCAATTCGCATCACGCGTAAATAATAAAAATCAAAGGCCTGCTCAACACCACATTGGGTCAATAAAGATTGCGGGGTAAAGTGATTACTTAGCCGCCTTTGAGAGTGCTTTATGGCAATTATATCTGCACTACTAACCTCTTCAACCTCTGAATTCCCTTCACTGATTAGCATAGCCACCGCCACTACACACTGCTTGTTGTTAATCTCAGACAATAAACACAATATTTGCACATGCGGGTTATCCAGCAACATTTTCACATCACTTGGCTTAGTTTGATAGTGAGCGGTTACCAACACAGAAACCACCTGTGCTAATAGAACTTCATTTTCTGATAACGATTTCGCAGTAAAATATTTAAACGCTAAAGCATTTATATCCACCAATGATGAGTTTGATGAGCTAGCCAAGTTGCAGGTCAAATCATCAAGCTCAGCATTGAGCATACAGGCATAGAAAATGAGTTGTTCAAGGGGGTCACCCTCGCGGTAACGAATAGGCTGGTGAATATGTAAACTGCGCCACTGAGGGCAAGTTAAGTTAAGACTTTGCTGAAACTTTAAGGTAAAGCCACGCCCTGCCCCTTCATAACCGTGCACTGTACTGGAAAAAACTATACGATGATGACTTTCAACAAGTTGCTCTAGGAGATAAACAGGAATAGCTGCCGCTTCATCAACCAATACTAAGCTGGCTTTTGGCTGTTGTTTTATCAGTTGATCTACTGCCATAAACTCAACACAGCCGTTGTCGGTAGTAAAACGATGATTTTGCCATTCTCCTGCTGGCAAGCTGACTTGAAGTTGCTTAAAAAAAACCTGCAAAGAGTTAACATCCGCGGCGGTAATAACAATATGCAAAGGATTATCCTTTTTGGCGGTATTAAGTAGCTGCGTACTGGCAAGTGCTAATGCGGATGATTTTCCTCGGCCTCTATCAGCGGTTAGCACTAACGGTCTTTTCCTTTTACCCTTGACAACTTTTATGATGGCATCAACAGCCACCACTTGCTCTTGAGTAACACAGCCATAGTTAAAGAGTATTTTATTGGTAGTTATATTATTACTAACATTTTCAGTACACTCTAAAACAGGCAAAACAAACTTTTGTTGTTCAAGCACAACATGCGCTGCATCCTTGGAAACAAGAGTTAAAAAGCGTTTATAAAACAGGCTACTTTCAAGTTTGCTATAATCATCGACTAATAAGAAAAATACGCCGCCCGCCACTAAGGTGCCAGAAAGTGCCGCTAAGGCATCAATAGATAATTGGCTATGGGCAAAAATAACATAATCACTTTCACTACCAAGTTTATCTCGAAAACGTTGTAAAGAAACATTAGGTCGAATAGTTTCATTGTCACCGTAAATTAAACAGTGCGTATTTTTAGTGTTACTATTTTCTATATTATCAACAGCTTTTAATAGAGAATGTGCCCAAAACTCATCACCGACAAGCACAATTAAACGACGTTCATTTAACGCTAATGCTTGTTGCTGAAAGCCTTGCAACCAGTCAACGAATACTTCATTTTTCATGATAACTTCTGCTGATAATTTAACTCTTTATAAGACAATAGTTTAGCAAGCAATCTTACTATAAAGTAGAAAATTTTATTGAAAATCCTTTATTACTTGCCTATGTTGACTAATAACTATTAGATATTTTTTAGTGAGAAAAGCTGATGGTAGGTGATGACAGTTTTTTAGACGATATTGATGATGGCGAAATTGAAAACGAACGAACCATTGATATCGAAGCCAACGAACTTGCAGAAAAGGAGGCGCAAGTGCAGGCACAAAAAAACTTATTAGCCCGAAAACGCATTGATGAACTAAGGGAGAAAAAAAGGCTTAAAGAGTTGCTTGATGATGAGGATGACTGGTAGCGTTGAAAATACCAAGGTAACTAATCCGGTGACTGGTGCAGAAGACTTCTCCTTCTTTCAAGAAAAAGTGCCCAGCTTATTTTTATTTGTTGGTGGAAGAGCTAAAAACATGCCAGCCTCAAAAGCGCCAGATCACCATACGCCTGAATTTCAAATCGATGAAAGTGGCATGAAACTAGGAGGTTAAATTGTTATCTAATTTAACCTTAGCTTATATGGACAAACACCATTAGCCTCTTCAAAGTGATAGTTATATATTGATAACTATCACTGCTTTTTAACTAATATACTGATAAAATAACTTTTTGTTTTGAACTGTAATTTACTTTATGACTTTATTTGAAAAGCTTCGCTGCTTACTAACTTTTGGTCAAGGCGTTGCACTCCCTTTACCTGAAATCCCTGCTAACTCAACACCACTGCCCTTATTCAAACAATGGTTTGAAGAGGCGAACAAGTCTGGTATTTTACTCCCAGAGGCTATGTCGGTAAGCAGTTGTAGTAGTGATGGCCAGCCTAGTTCCCGCATGGTGTTACTAAAAGACTTTGATGAAAATGGTTTTGTTTTTTTCACCAACTATGGCAGCCGAAAGAGCCATGAATTAACAGAAAATAGTAAGGTAGCCTTATTATTTCATTGGAATGTTTTACAACGACAAATACGCATAGAAGGTAGTGTAGAAAAAGTTACTCAACAAGAGTCCGCAGACTACTTTCATAGCCGCGACCGTGGTAGCCAAGTAGGTGCATGGGCTTCTAAACAAAGCCAAAAGTTAACCCATGATAACGAGCTAAAAGAGCGCATGGCTAATTTCAGCGATAAATACGCTCAAGGTGAAGTACCTCACCCTGAGTTTTGGGGCGGTTGGCGAGTAAAACCGACTTATATTGAGTTTTGGCAAGGCCGAGCCAGTCGTTTACACGATAGAGTCTGTTTTGAAAAACAAGAAAACGAATGGCTTAATTTTAAATTGCACCCTTAATATTTATTAGCTATTTCTTTTTATTTACCGGCGCAGGGATAACTTTAGGTTTTACACACCTTGGTATATTCCTCTGCTTTTTTTGTGCCAAATAAAGAGGCTGAGAAACAGCTAAGTGTTTATTCAACTGTGTAATTCGCGTGTCATTAGCTGGGTGAGTTGACATAAATTCAGGTGGTGCACTTTTACTTAATTTCGACATATTTTGCCATAACTTAACACTCGCCTTAGGGTTAAAACCCGAACGTGCCATAAGCTCTTGACCAACAATATCGGCCTCACTTTCATGTGCTCGGCTATATGGCATAACAAAGCCATATTGTACACCAATGCCTAACCCTGCAACCCATAACTTTTTATTCTCAATATTGCCTGCATCTAATGCTATCGACGCCACCATAAGCCCTACATTGGATAATTTATTAGCAGATAATCGCTCATTTGAGTGCTGCTCCAATACATGCCCTACTTCATGGCCAATTATTGCGGCTAACTGATGCTGATCTTCTGTGACATTTAAAATTCCCGTGTACACCCCTATTTTACCCCCCGGTAAAGCAAAAGCATTGATTTGTGCTGAATCAAAAACCACGACTTCCCATTCGCCTTGATGCACGGATTTTGACACATTGTCGGTGACAGTATTCGCCACACAATGGACAAAAGCGTTAATATCAATATCGGTATTAATAGGCACTTCTTTTTTCATTTGTTCAAATGAGACAGAGCCCATGTGATTTAGCTCAGCATCAGAAAACAATGAGATCTGCTTTCGTCCTGTCGATGACGTAGAGCAAGCCGTTAAAAACAATAACATAAAACAATAAA
>ENA-UZWX01004543-UZWX01004543.1-metagenome-genome-assembly--contig:-Day-4---50m-contig-4543_pt1 | contig 41105 bp, 31 predicted proteins | sample MGYA00260347_ERZ794907 | MGnify/ENA metagenome assembly ERZ794907 | reverse complement strand
GAAATAAGACTATTTTTAAACAAATAGAAGCTTTAAGCCAGCTGCTTAAATCTAATAATATTAATCATGTATTTTTAAAAGGTGCGGCGTTATTAGTGTCTGGTTACTATAAAGATTTTGGTGAACGGATGATTGGGGATATAGATGTACTACTTCCAAATAGCGAAATTGAAACAGCATCAACACTATTACGAAACAATGGTTACTCGTATAATGAAACTACCTTTGGAGCTAAATATTTTGAGTATCATCACGATACTAGACTCATCCTGCAAGATAATGGTATTGCAGCTGTTGAGCTGCACAGAAACATATTACACAAATATTTTAATACGTATCTCAACACTAATGATGTGTTACTTCATAAAATACTTATCAACGGTTATTACGTTCCGTCAAAAGACTATTTAATTGAAAATATAATCCTAAATTTTGAAATTAACGACTATGGTTACCTCTATGCAAAATTAAAATTTAGAAATGCTTATGATTTTCTTTGTCTTTACCAGAACGAACCAGATGATACTTTAAAATCTTTATGGAACAAAGGTAAATACCATGAATCCTTTCTAGCAAAAGTAAAATTCTATTTTAAAGAAATTGACACATATAAATGTAAAAGTAAAGGTCTACTATTAAGACAATATATATTTAAACACAGCCAAAATAAAAAAACACTACTTAGTGAATTTTATTTTTACTATGCAAACAGTGTACGCCACTCAAAAGATATTTTGGTGCGATTAAGTGTATTTTTAACCTATAAAAACTACAGATTAGAAGCATGGCAGGATCGCAAACGCCTTATACAATTGCTAAAAGCCAAATTTTTTAGTTAAGAGCTGTATCTCGATACTATTCGGTATATAAAATCATTTGATGCGATGGATCTTCGATACTATTTTCACTTTACTTTGGCAGTAAAACATCACGCGACGTGACGCAACTATAAAATGCCATTAACACCATCTTAATAACTCTTTATCGTAAACTCTACTCTTCGCTGTTGCGCAAACTCTTGCTCGGTACATGCTGTATTTTGTAACACACATGGGCTATTGAGGTCAACACCATTTGAAACGCCTTGTATACGAGACGGATTAATACCTAAACCAATGAAATACTGCCTTACACGATTTAAACGCCTATCTGATAAAAACATGTTATACGCTTCAGTACCTTTTGAATCGGTATAACTATCAATTCTTAATTTTAGTGAAGGCGTGGATTTTAATAAATTATAGATATCGCTAAGTTTTGCTTTACCAATCTTATCATAGTATGACGAATTACGATCAAAATATACAGGGCCAATTACTTTCAATTTCTCGACTAAAATATCTAATGGTGATTTTTCTTTCGCTACTTCTTTTTCATTTTCTGCTTGGTCTTGTACAACCGGTTCTTTTAAGTCTACATTGTCTTCTGACAAGGCTTTCTTCACACTTTTTTCTTCTATAATTGGATCTTTTTCTTTTTCTAAGTTCTCTTTTTTATTTTTAGATTCAATACGGTAACTTAATCCCAAATTATACTGATAATAATTGCCTACATACAAGACCTCATCATCAAAACCTTTTTTACCCATAGCCTGGGCCGAGATACCAAAATGGTCTGTAAGCCAATAATTAAATCCTAAATTAACATTAACAGTTCCGGCTTTACCTTCCGCTACTTTATGAAAACCAAAACCAAAACCAGCGTAAAGATCTATAGATTCATTATCAAACAAATAATGGTCTACAAAGAATTTATTAGTTATATCTATTGCAAAAAAATCGTAGTCCTTATTTACAAAAGCATTACCTGCCTCATTCAGTCGAGGTAACTGAAACTTATTAGTTGTTCCCATTACAGAAATAGCCCAATTCTTATGCCTTAATTCTGCCTCTAAAAAAAAAGGCCTTTTATATTCTAGTCGTTTAGCATCCCACGGAGCCTTTGGATTTTGAGTAATAGCACCGTTAGAATCAATACCGTTACTGTTGTCTATGATATTTGTCCCTGCTGAGAAAGAGAATGAAGTGTTCTCCTGGCCTTGTATACTGTAAAATGAAATAAAAAATACTGCTGTAATAATTAGATATTCCTGAAAGCTTATTTTTTTTATATTAAAGAACATACAGTGCACTATTTTAGATTCGGTTATATCACAAAATTAATATTTTTCATTTTAATACAATGCGTAATGTTATATATTTTTATGAAATATTCCTATTATAATTGACATTTTTATTTTTCATCAATTTAACATATCGCCAATCCGATCGGTCTATTGAAGAAGATGAATGATTATTAAGTATTGGAGTTAACACCATAAATTCTCAAGGGACTAAATCCCAAAAAAAAACCTGAGAGGACTGGGCTTTTAGCAACTCTTGTTCTGTTTCTGGTGAAACAATATGGTTGGGCACATTTTCTATTAAAATAATGGCAGACTTAAATGGCTATAGTGAAGGTGAGCCAATCGATGAGACAGGTTCACTGAGTAACGATCGCAGCTATTTTACAATTGTCACGTCTCTTCATTACGAGTTTGGTGAATGCCTGCTTCCTAACACCGAATGGCCAGACTTTTATGCTAGAGCTGGACTGGGCTATTTTTATTTAGAAAACAGAAATATATCCGCAAATTTTAGGGAAAGATTTAAATTATGCTTCATAAAAAATAAATCTTTTGGCCCCAAAGGTAGTTTAATTGGTAAATTGGCTATAAACCATAGTGACATAGGTGATAATTATGCTAATCATCACTTCCAATATATCTTGCAGGTGGTCTTGAGACTGTAAGTAATTCTAGAAATTATAGCGCATTGCACCAAACGACTATTTAAGATTTTATGCATCCCTATAATATGTGAATGAACTGCTAAAACCACAACAGTTTTGCAACCACAAATGTATTGCTTGCTGCGTTGCGTGTGAAAAAGATGAACTAAGATAACGCTAATTGAGAAGTGCATCTCGAAAAGTTTTATTTTTTAACATATAAAACACGCTGCCAAATTTTCCTGTTAACGACCTTTAAAAGTAAATATTTGCAACTTGTATGTTTTTTTACGAGTAAATAAAAATTTAAATTTAAATTTACTAGTATTAGACATATAACGCTATCGACTAGTAGGCGTGTTACAAATGAAATATTATTTTACTTTTATAATTTTCGGCCTGTTGTTTTCTATGAACTGCAATGCTCAGCAAATTTCAATTACGCCGAGCCTTGATGCAACAGAACTCATAAATTCTTCTTTATTTAATGCTTGTAACGAGGCTATAAATGTAGCTTCTAATAGTGATGGCGGCATAAATAACATAAAAAGTTATGGGAATTTTGAAAATACAAATACAAACTTTCCCTTTAATGAAGGTATAGTTATCACTAGCGGTAATGTTGAATACATTACTACGAGCAACCTATTAAACTCGGGAGATACAACATGGACAGGAAGTCCTGCAGCAGAAGCCGCTTTAGGAATAGAGAATACTTACAATGCCACAGAAATAACATTCGAATTCACGACACAAAGTGATGAAATAAAATTTAATTACATCATAGCCTCAGAAGAATATTACTTAGAAAATCCATGCTCACTCTCAGATGCATATGCTATTTTAATTAAGCCTACTGGCACTGAAGATCCTTTTACCAATATTGCCGTAGTCCCTAATACCAATATAAATGCAAACTCTAATATTATACACAGTGAAATTGTAGGATTTTGTGAGGCTTCATATCCTGAATATTTTGAAGGCTACAATGTAGGTGCAACAAATTTTAATGGTCGTACAAAAGTACTACAAGCCAAAGCTAATGTCATTGCTAATACCAGTTATACGATAAAATTTATTGTAGCAGATGTTTATGATTCTGAATTAGATTCTGCGCTTTTTATTGAGGCCTTATCCCCCACTTCTTTTATTGACCTAGGTGATGATTTAAACGTTTGTGATTCTAATATTGAGCTCAACGGTGATACTGGCAATGCATTAAGCACTTACCAATGGTTTTTTAATGACGTACTCATCGCAGGAGCGAATGAGGCTAACTTTACAGCTATACAATCTGGAAATTACACCCTAAAAGCATCAGTTTTAGATTGTATTATTGAAGATTCTGTTGCAGTTTTGCTTAACGCTAATATCGCCTACACCCCACCTTCTAATATCACAAATTGTACTAATGGTGATTGGAACCTCAATACCACTTTATTAGAAATAATAAGTTCGCAAAGCAATCTGGAGGTAAGTTTCCATGCTAGTGAAATTGATGCCGTAAGTGGTGAATTTCCAATTACTAATTTTGATTATACAACAGCCATAGTAGAAGAATTAATATATGTAAGAATAACAAACACGCTTAACGGTTGTAGCACTACAAATAACTTCAGTGTAACACTCATTGACCCTCCAATATTACTACAACCTACTACCATACTCAATGCATGTGGGACTGATGATACTGGAATTTCTGAATTTAATTTAAATGATGCCCTAAACAACTTTATAACAGATATCTCAGATATTAATATTCTATTTTTTGAGACCTTAGAAGACGCTACAAACAATGCCAACCCAATTATAAATACAACAAGCTTTAGTAATAGCACCATAAACCTACAAAGGGTATTTGTAAGGTTCGAGAGCACCATAACCGGATGCTTTAGTATCGGAGCTATTGATCTTTTTCATAATTACGTAAAAACTAATCTCTACAACGAACCCTACACAGTATGTGATACAGATAATGATGGGATTGAAACGTATGAATTAGATGCTATAACCATTGCCCTTAGTTCTAATATGACAATACCCACATCTATAACTTATTACGGCACTGAAGTTGATAGAGATAGTGAGACCGATGCCTTAGATCCAACCATTCCTCAAACCATAAGCATAGCACAATTTATACTCTATACCAGCATAAATACAGAAAACTGTACTACGCCAGTTTTAGCAGAAATAGAAGTTAATCTAGAGCCTATAACTGAATTCCCCCCAATTGGCACTATTGATGTATGTGGTGAAAACACCTCGACTTTTACAGCCTTAGATTTAGCTCAAACCTTTACAAATTCAGTCCTAAACGGTGCCGCTGGTTTTTCAGTACAATATTATCTTACAGAAGAAGATGCCAATACCGACACCAATAATTTAATAGATAATTTTAACAATATAACTAATCCGCAAGTTTTATATACACGGATTACGAATACCAACACCAGATGTTATTCTGTAAATCAATTTTCGTACAATGTGTTGCCCGCACCACAAACAAACAATATCCCAGCCACACTTATTTGTGATGATGATTTGGATGGTTATTATACCATAAATTTGGTCACTGCAACCGAAACTATCATTCCTAATCTTAATAATCGCGATATTAGTTTTCATATCACCGAGAATAATGCTGTAAATAATACAAATGCTCTGACTAACCCAACGAACTTCTTTACCCAAAGTACTGAGATTTACATTCGTATTACAAATACTCTAACAGGATGCTTTAAAATAGTACCATATCCTATTTTTATAAACGTAGAACCTCAATTACAAACGATATCACCTTATATATATTGCGAGGATAGTAGCGATGGTATAGGTGATTTTATTCTGGCTAATAAAGATATAGATATTACCGGAGATCTTGAAGGCTTAAATGTACTTTATTTTGAGACTACTGATGATGCGCTTAATTCCACTAATGCCATAGATAAAAACAACAACTATCAAAATATAGTCAATCCACAAACCATAAGGGTAAGGGTGGAATACCTAAATGATCCTAATTGTTATACCATAACAGATTTTGAACTAATAGCATCTTCAAGCCCTTTTTTTAATGAACCTAGTGATATGTTTTTGTGTGACGATATTACTAATGATGGTTTTGAAACCTTTGATCTATCTGAAAAAGCTATTGAAATGAGTTTCGGTATTGCCGATAATCTCAACTTTTCGTTTTACGGCTCCTATGAAGATGCAATAACTAATACTAATGCGTTACCTAACAATTATACAAACACTTCAAATCCACAAGAAATTTTTGCACGTGTAGATAATGGTGGTTTATGCCAACCCATAACTAGCTTTTTACTTGATGTTTATTTGGTAGCAGAGATTAATCAAATACAGTCCATTGAGGTCTGTGATGACGATTATGATGGTTTAAATTCATTTGACCTTAATACAATCGAAGATTTTATATTTAATATAAGATTATTAAATATCGAAGTAAGCTATTTTGAAAATGAGACAGATTTATTAGACAATAGCAACAGTATCGACACCATTAACAACTACAGTAATATCAGTAATCCACAAACGATTTACGTTAAAGTAGTCAATACAATTTCCGGATGCTTTTTCTCATTTCCCATAGATCTTGTAGTTAACCCACCACCGGTAATTAATGATTTTATAAGCTATGATATCTGCGAGAATGAAGCAGACCATATTGATTTAAGCCTTATAAATAGTATAGTTACAGATAATACGTTTAATAAGAGCTATGCCTATTACTTAAATTCAGAAGATGCTTTTGTAGAAACTAATGCCATCACTGGGCCCTATAACCCAACTACAACAGCAGACAATCTTTATGTAAGAGTCGCAAATGTAAATACAGATTGTTATGTCGTTTATCCTTTTATGCTTCAAATAAATCCTATTCCAATAGTACAGTCAATCCCAATTTTAGCAATTTGTGATACCGATAACGACGGTGTAGAAACTATAAATTTAGAAACCCAAAATACCTTACTATTACAAAATGAAGATCCATCACTTTTTACAGTGCGCTATTACAATACTATAGAAAATGCACAAAATGCGACGGGTACCCTTTCACACATTTATAATAGTCAGCATAATGAATTAATTTATGCAAGAATTGAAAATAACACAACGGGCTGTTACTCAATTACAAACTTTAATGTTATACTGCAGCAATACCCTGTGTTAAACTTAGATCCTGTCATGGCACTTTGTGTAAACGATGTACCACTTATTGTTAGTGCGCAACAGGCTACTGATAATGACACGTATTTATGGTCTACAGGAGCCACCACTGCTGTAATTGACATTAATGAAACCGGTAACTATTGGGTAATAGTTACCTCTGAAAACGGATGTACTTCAGAAAACTATTTTGAAGTTATAAGTTCTTCTTCAGCTGAAATAACAACTATTAGCGTATCAAATTTCTCGCCTCTAAACACCATTAGTGTTGCAGTACAAGGTAATGGAGAATATGTTTATTCTCTAGATAATGGTAACCCACAAGACAGTTCAACGTTTAGTAATGTTGCCGCAGGACCACATACATTGGAAGTCATTGATATTAATGGCTGCGAGAGTTTAAGTATTGAGGTCTTTGTATTTGACGCTCCAAAATTTTTCACTCCAAATAATGACGCTAAAAATGATTTCTGGGAAATTAAAGGTGCCAATCAATTAGAGTATTTAGAACTAAATATTTTTGATCGATTTGGGAAATATATTTTCACCCTAAATAAAAATAGCCGAGGTTGGGATGGCACACTAAACAACATTAATCTACCATCTACGGATTACTGGTACTACGGCTCTGTGGTGATTAATGCACAAAAAATAACACTCAAAGGACACTTCGCCTTAGTGAGATAACCGTCTAAATATTGCTTCAATCTCTACATAAAAAATGATCATTTAAACTATTCAGCGATACTTATATTTAATTTAAACTTATGCTTCAAACTGTTAATTAAGCACCTAACTGTTAGGTAAATATTTCTTAAATTTGTAGTATTAAATAAGCTTTAGTAGTCATCTTTACAGTGGTCTAATAAAATATAATGACTAAAATACAATACATAGAACGCGAAATTTCTGAACTTAGAAACAGATTGCAAAAACATATACTTTATGATAATTTAAAGAATGTTGATGACATCAAAATCTTTATGGAAAACCATGTATTTGCTGTTTGGGACTTTATGTCACTGTTAAAATATCTTCAAGCTAGATTAACAACCGTTAAAACACCCTGGACACCCGCAAAAAATTCTACCTTATCGCGATTTATAAATGAAATTGTTCATGGTGAAGAGAGCGATATTAATGAGTTAGGAGAGCCAAAAAGTCATTTTGAAATGTACTTAGATGCAATGGACCAAGCTAATGCAAGTACTGCAGAAATCAATAAATTCATAAAACTTATTACTAGTAACTACACAATAGATAATGCATTAAACCAAATCAATATTGATAAGAGAGTTGCTGACTTCGTGAAATTCACGTTTTCTATTATTGAGACCAATAAACCACATCTTGTTGCTTCTGCATTCACCCTTGGAAGGGAGGGTATTATCCCCGACATGTTTATTGAAATTTTAAAATCTGCAGAATCTGAAAATAAATCGTACAGCAAGTTAAAATATTACTTAAAACGACATATTGAATTAGACGGGGATGAACATGGACCATTATCTCTAAAGATGTTATCTGAACTTTGTGGAGAAGACGATCACAAATGGAGTGAAACCCTGACAGTGGCTAAAGAGGCATTGAAAAAGCGAATTGCTCTATGGGATGGAATTAACGACATTATAAAAAAAGGACAACTTGAAAAAAGTAGATCATAGCTTAAATATAAAAAGAATTCTAAAATTTAGATAAGCTCATTTTATTAAAGCACAAACGATGCTCTAAAAGAATAAAGCACATGCTGCATACTTTAGCCATGAAAACATTTGAAACAAAAAAATGCACAACTAAACTTATGCATTTTTCTATTGATATTAGTAACGTAGGCCCAAAACTTGCAGAAGTTCAAACTTTTTAAGTGATCTTAAGTGGATTCTGGTAAGGTAAGAATACGTTTACTAGTAAAAAAGTTAACGTACTACAAAACACATTGTCAGGTTTTATCAAAACTTGACAATGCGTTTTACGGTCGTTGTAGTTTCATTGCTTACGCGTATCAAGTAAACACCTTCATTTAATAAAGTTACATCTATTTCATCGACATTGGAAACAGTCATTACACGCTGTCCAAGCAATGAATACACTTCAATGTCATAACGTTCTGAATTTCCTGAAATATAAAGTCTATCTTTTACAGGATTTGGATACAGTGCTATCGCATTAGAATCAACATCTTCAATGGAAAGTCCATCACTATTAGCGGCATTTGGACTTCCATTTTCATTGATACAGTTCCAACTTTCTGGCAATGCGTTGTCTAAATCTGGGCTTATCAATTCCAATGTATTTCCAGTTTCATCCGCACAAGTTGGCCAAGGAGCATCTGAAGAATAAAAAACTTCATCAACAAGCTCATCTGCTAAGTTGTATAATCTAACAGCATCAGATCCTCCAAATCCATAACCTAGCTCACCAATATAAGGAATGCTTGGAAATACATTGATAAAATCCGATTCATCTTTTACAAATACCATGAAGCCATTTGCTTCAATTTGAGTACCAGCAGGAATTACAAAAATATGAGTATCATCGTCATCTTTAATTTTCCAATTTGAAATATCAATAGTCGTAGAATTTGAATTGTATAACTCAATCCAATCATCTGCGTTGAACGAGTCAATCGATTTGTAGTTAATTTCATTTATAATAATTCCTACATCTACTATTAGGCTTTGAATTTGGACTGAAGCGTTTGCCTCATACATGCAAATTTGCGATGCATCTTTCACAATAACGTTATAAACTCCTACAGGAAGGTTGAGAAACGAATTCGTAGTTACAAAGTTTTGTCCGCCGTCAATACTGTATTGATAAGGTCCAACTCCTGATGTTGGCGTAATGACAATTGAACCATCTGTTGAAACAACAGAGGAAGCTGCAGTTAAATCGATGTCGACTGTAGTAAAGCTACAAGCGTCAATTAAAACAGACTCCTCATATGTGCAAAGCCCAGAGGCGCCTATAATAAATACGTTATAAGGCCCTGGAGATAAATTATTAAAGGTATTAGAGTCCACAAATGTTTGTCCGCCATCTATGCTATATTGAAATGGACTGATTCCAGAGTTCGTATTAATTGTAATAGCTCCATCATTGGCAGAAGAGGAAGTTGCATGCGATACGTTTGTGTCCGCTGTAATCTCACATCCAGATTCATCAAGACAAAATACTTCTTTTGCGAGGTTGTCAAATTCACCATCATTTGTAAGGATAATATTCCCTGATGCGTCCAAAATCTGAAAATTTCCTTCGCCATAGCCACAGCAAATTCCATCTCCATACGAATCGTACAGGTAAAGAGTGAAGCAAGAACTATAATTTACACAGATTTCTTCAGTATAAACCTCAGTATTACTATTTAAAGAACCCGTGTTTATGATTTGATTGGCATCATCAATGAGTTTCCAAGAGGTTTCCTGAGGGTAATCATCAGCATTGATAATGAGGGTAATGCTATCATAATTTGAATCAAGGTTTGTTGTTGTGGAAACAGAGTTACTGGTGACATCCCCATCCGTTTGGTTGTTTACGTTTAACAAGTTTAACGTAATGTTATTGTTGGTTAGTTGAAGATTGTCATCAATAGTTATTGTGACTGTTCCTTGTTCCAAGAATGGAATCTCAACTGTAGTATTAATAATATCTACTACTGAACCATTAACCTCAACCTCAATTTGCACATCAGTAATGGTCGTTTCTCCTTGGTTGGTAATGATTGCATTAAGTTCAACCACGTCATTACAAACAACCTCTAGTTCCCCAATTGAAAGCTCGCCATCTAACATATGAACTTTACTTAAAACAACGCTTAAAGCATCATTGTTTTCGTATTGATCGTTCGCATGACTTACGTTTACCGTAACATTGTAATCTCCAATATTTGAGAAATCTTGTGGTACTGAAAATTGAAAATCAGCTTCGCTAAAAGGTTCAATTGTTTGAGAAATTGTAACCGTTTCCATTGATTGGCCGTCTACGACCAGCTCGATATCAAAATTACTCATGTCGTTTAAACCGTGATTGGTAATGGTTGTTGTTACTAGCGCATTGCTTCCTAGGTTAGAGGAAGATACAGGGTCGGTAATTGCGGTAACCCCTAAATCATAGTCACCATTAATATTTGCCCAAAATGAAACCCATGGTCTTGCCTGTTTAATAACCAATTGATCTTGAGCATCAACTTTATATTCAATATCCACTCCAAATCCTTCTGCGTCTACTACATCATACAGTATAGCAAATTCATCATGAATAACCGTAAGGTAGTCTCTCATTTGATTAAGATAAACTTGGTCCATAACCAGCTCCCCTGGATTTACTAAGTTGGATAGTCTTAATACAAGATAACCACCACCTTGGTTTGGATCTTCATACAGTAAAATCTCTTCTGGAACAGAATTAGGATCTGGATTTGTAATTAATGATTCTCCTACTTGTGTATTTAAATAAAATGTATCTTCTGTTTCATAAATAGGATCAATACTTATGCCAACACCATTTGATTTTTCACCATCAAAATTTGGATGACATAGGACTCCCATAGCCGCCATAAAATGATCAACACGATAAAAATCTCTTTCTTCATAGGCTCTAAAATTCCACATACTAGCATACACTTGCTTAATAGTCTTAGAAATGTGTCCTTCATCTAGGTGATGCGTTTTCGAATCATATAAACCTGCACCACTAAAGCCAGGCAAATCTTCATTGTTAGTACTCGATCGACTTCTAACAGCTGTTCCTGCCGGAAAACCATCGTGCATAGCCTGTAAATCATCCAGCATCCATTGTGGCATAGGTGCGTTTTCAATGTCTCTTCTAAAATCATTTAGACGATTAATCCGAAAGTTTAAATCTGTTTGAAATGTAGGATTATCGATCATGACTTGTGCCTCTTGATAAAAATTATTGAACTGCATAAATTCATCATAGTAGTAAAACGGAACCCCAAAACCATCAGGTATCGTGCCAGCAGGAAGGTTAAATGACCTCATAGTTGCTACGTTGGCACACTTTGCTCCAAACGATGAAGACATTTCAAAAGTAATATCATCTAAAGGCATAATTTCCGTGATGCTTAAATCTCGAATTGGAATTTGTGCTTCTGTTGGTCTAAGATCTTCATACCAGTCATTCACTTCGGTCAAAGTGGCTTCTCGTATTTCATACTGCTCGTTTTCTACTTTATAATAAATATAGCCGCCAAGCAAATTTGCTATGGCCTCATTCGATAAAGGATTTGCGATATATGCATTTGGAACATCGTCTTGAATCGCCCTTAGGTTGACATGCGACAAGGGTGTTTGTATAACAGAGGTTATAATACCTCCTACTCTTGGTAATGAATTTGGTAATGCGTCATAGAGAACAATATCTCTACTGCCAGGGGTTTCATTAAGATCCTCCATGTGTTTAAAAAATCCATACCCTTCTGCTTCATGAAATGGGATATAGTTAATTTCAGCAAAAACATCCGATTCTAAAACTACTTCTATTCTAGAGCCCACAAAATCATCAGCATAATTATTGATATGGTCACTTTCATCAGATTGTCCAATAAAGTGGTTCATATTATTTTGAAGAAAAGGCATGCTAGCCGCCAATAGTTCATAGGTTCTTTGAGTTGCTTCAAAATCATAGGCATTTCCAAAAGAAAAATTGAATGAATAGCTTCCAACAACACCGTTTGGAAGAATGTTGTTGGGATTAAAAACAATCTCCCCAGAGCTATCATCTCCTGAAACAGTTGCTCCAATTCCACCCCAAAAGCTTGCGTGGATAGTATAGGTATTGCTATTGATAAAATAGACCTGTGGTTGATCAGTGTCTCTATCAAGTATTCCAAACTTAACATACAATTGATCATCAAGGAATGGAGCCCAGCTTACGTTATTCACGGTCGCCAACTCATTAAAGGTTTCAGCATCTGGTATTGAGGTTGATCCATCAATCAGAGCAATAGGTTCTGCAAAGTTGAACGGCGAATCTGTGGGCATATTATTAAATTCAGTAATATCATCTATACCATCTCCATCATAATCATCAGGAGCAGATACATCGTGTTCCGTTATCGAATAGTTTTCTAATGGATAGGCGCCCAATGGTTCAGAGATTACCATGGTTCCATCAACACCTATAGTCATCGAAGTTGCCCAGTTAAACGTAGGATCATGCTGTGCATGAAGCACATAATATTTCCCTGCTTGGGCTTGAATTGATAATTGTACTTTACCAAGACCATTCACTGAGTAATTGTCAATTGTTACGGATTGAGCATAACAAAAATTATAGATAGAGATAAAACAAAAAAGTGATAATAAAGAGCTCTTAGTCATTAAAAAAAATTTGGTTAACATAATTTCATAAATATACAAACATTTTAAGCTTTAACTAAAATTCATTTATTTATTTAGGCTCTTAAAACAACTAGTTCAGACCGATTTAAGAGGTAAATTAGAGCATCGGTTATTTCGAAAAAAATAAAAAAAGAAATCGGATTTTTAGCGGTTATAAATCATTCTATGATAGATTGGATAGGCCTGTTTTTGTTTAACCGCTTTCGTTATTTTAATATAAAACTTATCGCCAATGAATTTATTTATTTGTAAAAATATTCTAAACTTCTTTAAACACACATGGAACAAAAAAGTGATGTTTAGGCGCGTAGAACAAGAATCATCAACCATAAAAAATTGGTGAAATAGTTTTGACTTGGTGAAAAAAACATAAAAACAAATGGCTATAGACAGCCATACAAGAAAAAAACCTACGTTTCAAAGAGAAACGCAGGAAATTAAACTAAATCAAAATTATATTGGTGACCTCGAGAGGATTCGAACCTCCAACCCTCAGAGCCGAAATCTGATATTCTATCCAGTTGAACTACGAGGCCAAATTCCTGCCAAGGCAGGAATCTCATTTTAAATATTTTATTAAGACAACTTAGCTCTAACTATAGTTGAAATGGTTTTTCCATCAGCCTGACCTGCTAATGCCTTCGAGACAACGCCCATTACTTTGCCCATATCCTTCATGCCCTCAGCACCAATTTGATCTATGGTCATAACAACAACCTTTTCTATCTCTTCTTCCGTTAAAGCTTCTGGCAAAAATTGACTAATGACTTCGGCTTGATCAATCTCTGGTAATGCCAAATCCTTACGCTCTTGCTCTAAGAATATTGCGGCACTATCCTTACGCTGTTTAACCATTTTAGAAAGTATTTTTATTTCTTCTTCTTCACTAAGTTCTTCCTTTGATCCTGTAGCAGTTTGTGCTAATAATATTTCTGATTTTACAGCTCTTAATGCAGCCAAAGCTGTTTGGTCTTTTGCCTTCATTGCTGCTTTAATAGCAGTCATTACATCCTCTTTTAAACTCATAATTACCATAATTTATTAGAACTGCGAAGATACTAAAAAGTTGGCATTACCGCGTTGATAAATTGAACTAACAACATATAAATTAATGCCAACAAAAAGCCCAAAAAGTTGGAGATGCTTTTTGGGCCAGACCTTGATGTAATACTACTTAACTTAAATTTGCTATTAATCTACGTTATCGTGTAAGAATGAATTATTGCTTCTTAATTGTATGTCATCGTTTTCATCAGTACCGATTGACATTCTAGAAGCATTAGTCTCTGAAGAATGCTGTGCATCTTCCAAATTAACACCTTGTCTTTTGTAAGCAGGTTCCTTTTCAATTTCATCTATTTTAGCTGTATTAAACTTATAGTTGAAATCTTTCATTTTTCTTCTTCGCTCATCAGCACGAGCAATTAGTAGTTCTGAGATAGGACTGTTCATAGGGTCAATCATATCTTCTTTTATTTCTTCAGTTTCTTTTACTGGTAATACTTTCTTTTCGAAAACTATTTCTTCTTTCACTTCTGTATTTTCAGTTTTTGTATTTATTGAAGATTCAAATGTTTCGAAATCATCTAATGCATAACGTTTTTCACCATCTTCATTAACTTCCGTTACTGCTATTATTTCTATGGGTTCGTTAACGTCTATACTTTTAGCATCTTCATCTAAACTAAAGAACATCTTTTCTTCTAGATCATCTGCTGCTTCATTTTGCACAGGTTCTTTCCTAGTTAAAGGTAAATCGAAGGTTAAGGTAATTTGTTCTTCTGGCTCTTCTTCAATTGATTCTGCTTTATTTTCGATAGGAGTGATAATAAATTCTTCTGGTGCTTCTGAGGACAATTCAGCCTTCGAATCTAAAACTTCATCATAAACCACATTCATGTTACGTAGCAGTTCGTTTGTTGGTATTAAATCCATCTCAGATTTTATTTCAACCCTAGTTTCTTTTTCATTCTCATCATCTTCCAGTAAAGTGTGACGGACAATTGGTGTCTTCTTTTCTTCTTCTAATACAATATCCGGCATGATAATAGCAGGCTCTTTTTCTTGCGTACTAACCTCTTCTTCAGTGGTTTCACCTAATGCATGAATAACTTTTTTCGTCTCTGTGTTAGAAATTTCATTCTGTTGATCTAAATCAAATCCTGTTGCAATAATAGTAACAGATATAGACTCCTGTAACGATTCATCTTCACCAACACCCATAATAATATTAGCACCAAAACCAGCTTCAGTTTGGATATGATCATTAATTTCACCGATTTCATCAATAGTAATTTCCTGTGAACCTGAAACAATAAGCAACAATACGTTTTTAGCTCCTGTAATTTTATTATCATTTAGTAATGGTGAATCTAAAGCCTTCATTATAGCTTCTTGCGCTCTAGTTTGTCCGGATGCTGTAGCCGATCCCATAATGGCTGTTCCACTATTACTTAAAACTGTTTTAGCATCGCGTAAATCAATGTTTTGCGTATAGTGATGTGTTATTACCTCAGCTATACCTCTTGATGCAGTAGACAATACTTCATCAGCCTTTGAGAAACCTGCTTTGAATCCCAGATTACCGTATACTTCGCGAAGTTTATTATTGTTTATTACTACTAACGAATCTACGTGAGAACGCAGTTTTTCAATACCTCGTTGTGCTTGTTCGTTACGCATTTTGCCTTCAAATTGAAATGGCATTGTTACAATACCAACTGTAAGAATATCTAATTCTTTGGCCATTTTAGCAATAATAGGCGCTGCACCTGTACCTGTTCCTCCACCCATTCCAGCAGTAATAAATACCATTTTTGTATTGGTATCTAACATTCTGCGAATATCTTCTAAACTTTCTACAGCAGCTTGCTCTCCTACATCCGGGTTTGCACCTGCACCTAATCCTTCCGTTAGGTTAACACCTAGTTGAATCTTGTTTGGAACACCACTACTTTGCAACGCTTGTGCATCAGTGTTACAAATCACAAAATCAACACCTTTAATGCCTTGTTGAAACATGTGATTAATGGCATTACTACCTCCACCACCTACTCCAATTACTTTAATAACGTTTGATTGATGTTTAGGTAAATCAAATGAGATGTTTCCAAATTCGTTGCTATTATCCATATTAATTGTGATTATGGGATTATATATATTTTAAACTTTACTTTATTATTTCAATACATGATGATTAAATAAGTCATCATATTATATTTTTTAATTGCTCTCGCCTCAGCGCTGGTTCTTCACTAAAATTATCCTCAGGACAATTTCTTAACATTCAGACCTATTCTGCGTTATCCAAAAACTCTTTTACACGATCTGTCAACTTATCTAAAAATGAACGACGTTCCTTTTTTAGTTCTCCCACCATTTCTTCTCGCTGAGCCTCCATAGATTCTTCGGCCTGATTTTCGATTAGCAATTCTTCTAATTCATCAGCATGTCTGCGGTCCTGACGCTTTAGACCATCCATTACCAAACCTACAGCTGTAGCAAATAATGGGCTGGTAATTTCTTCATCACTGTCTCCAGCTAAATGCTCATTAGGATATCCTATTCTTGTATCCATGCCAGTGATATACTCAACTAATTGTTTTAAGTGTTTTAATTGACTTCCACCACCTGTTAAAACAATACCTGCAATTAGTTTTTTCTTTTGTTCTTCGTGACCGTAATTCTTAATTTCAACATAGACCTGCTCTATAATTTCAACGACTCTAGCGTGTATAATTTTAGACAAGTTTTTTAATGTAATCTCTTTAGGCTCTCTTCCTCGTAAGCCAGGAATAGAAACAATTTCGTTGTCTTTATTCTCTCCTGGCCATGCAGATCCAAACTTTATTTTTAAAAGCTCAGCCTGCTTTTCAATGATTGAGCACCCTTCCTTTATATCTTCAGTGATAACATTTCCGCCGAATGGAATTACTGCAGTATGACGGATGATTCCATCTTTAAACACCGCCAAATCTGTTGTACCACCACCAATATCAATCAAGGCTACACCTGCTTCTTTTTCTTCTCTACTCAATACGGCGTTTGCGGATGCTAATGGCTCTAAAGTGATGCCTTCTAACTGTAAGCCAGAACTTTTTACGCATCTTCCAATATTTCTAATAGATGACACTTGCCCAACAACAACATGAAAGTTCGCCTCGAGTCTTCCGCCATACATACCAATTGGCTCTTTAACTTCTGCCTGTCCATCTACTTTAAACTCTTGCGGTAACACGTGGATAATTTCTTCACCTGGCAACATTACCAACTTATGAACCTGATAAATCAACCGATCTATATCACCTTCATCTATTACCAGTTCAGAATTAGCTCTGGTGATATAATCACTGTGCTGTAAACTCCGAATATGCTGACCCGCAATACCTACAGTTACTTCTTCAATTTTTTCTGATGCTGCCGTTTCTGCCTCATGTACTGCTTGTTGTATCGATTGTATGGTTTGTGTAATATTATTAACTACACCGCGATGCACACCCAAACTTTTGGATTTTCCTACACCTAAAATTTCTACTTTATCGTACTCGTTTTTGCGACCAATCATGGCCACAATTTTTGTGGTTCCTATATCTAAACCTACCGAAATATTATGCTTTTCCATAGTTTACTTTTTGGTGCATATAACTTGTTTATCAAATTTTAGATTTACAATTCTGTAATCCCCTAAAACTTTATCTTTTAAAGCCTTTTGATAAAAAGCCTTAAAATTATTTATCTTCTTTTCAAGCTTCTCTAAAGTTCCTATATGAACAGTAAAATCACTCTTACGAATTTTAAAATCAATTGTTTTATTGTCATTCTGACGAATCTCAACAACATGTTTTTTTAAGAAATCATCTTCATAGACGGCTTTAGCAAACTGAAAAACCGTTTCGAGCTTATTTTTCTTAATATTACCAGTAACAAGCGGTACTCTTGCAGCGTGATTAGAGGATAAAGGCATAAAAGAACCTTCATCATCTATGTAATATGATGCATTTGTATTGACCCTTGCAATAGGTTGTTTCTGTTCAATTATAGCCGAAAGCTCACCGCTTACTGACATAAACACTTCTGCTCTCTTTATCATCGGATTAGAATTTAGAGCAGTTTCTAATTCGTTCAAATCTATAATATCTTTAGGTTGCTTCGTAAGAGGTTGCTGATTTTGTATTAACAATTTACTAACATTCTCATCGGTAATGAATAACTGGTTCTCGCTTATGAACTCTATATTAGATTTTACAACTTCTCTGATATTGTTCCTTTGGTTTGAAAACGCAAATAAACCTCCAACTAAAATCAGTAACCCAATGATTTTTATGTAGTTATAATTAATTCGCAACACTAAAGGCTTCTTTTATATAGTTTACTTCTTCCCCAATATCTCCGGCACCAATAGTTAATACTACTTGTGCATCAGACATTTTTATTTCATTTATTATTTCAGATTTCTGAACTAATTTTTTATTTGAATTCTCAATTTTACCTAATAACCATTTTGAAGTCACTCCTTCTATCGGTAATTCTCTTGCAGGATAAATATCCAGCAACACTAATTCATCAAATTTTGAAAGACTTTCAGCAAAACCATCAACAAAATCTTTTGTTCTACTAAACAAATGAGGCTGAAAAATTGCTAGTACTTTTTTTCCCGGGTACATTTCTCTTACCGCCTGATGTACTGCATTAATTTCTTCCGGATGATGTGCATAATCATCTATAAATACAAAATCATCTGTTTTAATTTGGTAGGTAAATCTGCGTTTAACACCTTTATAAGATGCTAAACCCTTGGCGAGCTGGTTGTAAGGGCAACCATATTCAACAGCCATCGCCAAGGCTATTATTGCATTCGACAGATTGTGTCTACCAGGTAGGTTAAATTTGAAATCTTTATATAATCCGCTAGGTGTCTTTACATCGAACACATAACTTCCATTTTCTATTTTTATATTTTGAGCACTATAATCTGAATCATCTGCAATACCGTAGGTGATTCCTGTTAACGGGAGTCCATTTTTTATAAATAGTTTTCCATTTGGCTTTATACATTCCGTAAAATCCTTGAATGATTTTACAAGTTCTGATGCATCACCATAAATATCTAAATGATCTGCATCCATTGACGTTATGCACGCTAAATCTGGAGACAGTGTTAAAAATGAACGATCAAACTCATCAGCTTCTACAACTGTAACTTCTGTTCCATTAAGAATTAAGTTAGAGTTATAGTTCTCACTAATTCCTCCTAAAAATGCGGTTACAGGCGCATTGCATTCATTCAGTAAATGCCCTAAAATACTGGTCGTTGTAGTTTTACCGTGGGTACCAGCTACAGCAAGACAAGTCGTTTGTTTGGTCACTTCACCTAAGACTTTTGATCGCTTTAAAACTTGAAATCCATTAGTCTTAAAAAATTTTAACTCTGAATGCGATTTTGGTATCGCTGGTGTATAAACTACGAGCGTATTTTCAGGATTTAAAAAGGCATCATCAATGTGTTTAATATCATCTTCAAAATGAATTAAAACACCTAAATTCTCTAATGCTTCTGTAATTTTTGTAGCCGTTCTGTCGTAACCAGCCACACGCTTACCATTAGCAACAAAATAGCGTGCTAAAGCACTCATCCCGATACCTCCAATACCAATGAAATAAATATTATGTACTACATTTAACTTCATTAATGACTTAATAATTTTTCGACTTCGTTAACAATATCATTTGTAGCATTAGTAAGGGCTAATGCTTGAATGTTTTCACTTAATTCTTTTCGCTTTTCTTCACTTAAAATCAATTCTGAAAACTGATTCTCAAATTCTAAATCTAAATCTTTTTCCCGGATTAAAATTGCTGCTTTTTTATCGGCAACAGCCTGTGCATTTTTAGTTTGATGATCTTCAGCAACATTTGGAGACGGAATAAAAATCACAGGTTTACCTACAATACATAATTCTGAAACTGAAATTGCGCCTGCCCTGGAAATGATAACATCTGCAGCTGCATATGCCATATCCATAGTGTTCAAAAATGCATGTACTTGCACATTCTCTAATTCATTATATTGCTTATACTGATCATAATACAGCTTACCACATTGCCAAATAACCTGAACGTTATTTCCCTTAAATGTCTCAATATTGGATTCAATTAGTTGATTTATTCGTCTTGCACCCAAACTGCCACCCAATACTAATAGCGTATATTTACTATGAATTAATTCAAATACATCTTTTCCTGCAATTTGCTTACTCTTTACTTCCAGCAAGTCTTTACGAATTGGGTTTCCTGTTAATCTTATTTTTTCCTTTGGAAAGAATTTTTCTAAACCTTCATAGGCTACACAAATAGTATTTACTTTTTTACCAAGCAATTTATTTGTAATTCCTGGATATGAATTTTGTTCTTGAATTAAACTAGGAATACCCTTTGAAGTAGCCATTTGCAGCAAAGGACCGCTTGCAAAACCACCCGTTCCTATTACAACATCTGGTTTAAATATTTTAATAATCTTTCTTGAACGCAATAAACTAACAATTAACTTAAACGGAAAGATTAGATTTTTCAATGTCAGTTTTCGTTGAATCCCAGATATCCACAAACCTTCAATTTTATAACCTGCTTGCGGTACTTTATCCATTTCCATGCGGTCAGAGGCACCAACAAATAAAAACTCAGCATTAGGATAACGCGCTTTTAATTCGTCTGCAATTGCAACAGCAGGATAAATATGTCCTCCTGTTCCTCCACCAGATAATATGAATTTATAGTTACTCATTACAGTGTTTCACTTAAAATATCTAAAGGATTATCTTCAGATTCTTCCTGTTCTTTTAATTCTTCGCGTTTTGCACTTACACTTAGTATAATTCCGATGGCTAAACATGTCATCCAGATCGAAGTTCCACCACTACTAATTAATGGTAAGGTTTGCCCTGTAACCGGGAATAACTCTACAGCAACGGCCATATTAATTAAAGCCTGAAATACAATAGGTAAACCAACACCCAGCACTAATAGTTTTCCGAAAATGGTATCCGATTTTTGAGAGACAATAACTATTCTAAACAATAACCAAGAATATAGTATCAACAAAAATACACCTCCAAACAATCCGTATTCCTCAATGATAATTGCGAATATGAAATCTGAAGAGGATTGCGGTAAAAAGTTCTTTTGCACGCTCTTACCGGGTCCAAGAGGAGCAATTCCGGTAGCAATGGCTATTTTTGCTTTTTCTATTTGATAGTCCGCCTCGGTATCTTCACCATTGGCAAAATTTTCAATTCTGCTCAGCCATGTATCTACACGATTTGGCATAGCATCCGGAAACGCCTTCGCTACCAAAATAAACATTGTTAATGCAAGTAAGCCTGTTCCTATAATTACCAGCAAGTACTTTACTGGGTAACCGCCAATAAATGTTAACATCATTATCATTGTAAAAATGATTGCTGTTGTAGAAAAATTAGCAGGTAAAATAAGAATTAAGATAATAAAAACCGGCCCCCAAAGTGGCACCAAGGTCTCTTTAAACCTTACTTCTTTATCTTTTATTTTTGAAAGATATCGCGCGACATATACCATCAAAACAACCGCTGCTAATGTTGATGTTTGAAAAGACATATTTACAATTGGTATCTGAATCCAACGACTGGCATTTGCACCATCTATGGTAGTACCCTGTAACATCGTTACCAACAACAAAACAAATACAATCGGAATCATTATCATTGATAATCCTCTGAAGTATTTATATGGTACTTTATGCACGCCATACATAATGGCAAATCCTAAAAACAAATGCATAAAGTGCTTAATAAAAAAGGAGAACGTATTACTTGAACCAACGGCAAGATTACTTGCAGCACTATACACTGGTAAAAAGGAAAAAATAGCCAAAAGCGTAGCTATAGCCCAAATGGCTCTATCCCCTTTTATTTGTGTAAATATGTTTTGCATGCTTAACCTATTATAGATGAGTCCCTAATTCATCTCCACTATTGTGAATTATAAATTACGTACCGCATTTTTAAATTGACGTCCACGATCTTCATAATTATCGAACAAATCAAAACTTGCACATGCCGGTGACAACAATACATTTTCACCAGTATCAGCAACTTTGTATGCAATTTTCACTGCTTCACTCATAAATTGCGTTTCCACAATTACATCTACCATATTGCCAAAAGCCTCAAATAGTTTTGTGTTATCAACTCCGAGACAAATTATAGCCTTTACTTTTTCATTTATAAACGGAAATAATTCTTTGTAATCATTTCCCTTATCGACTCCGCCAACAATCCAAACAGTAGGTGCATCCATACTTTCTAATGCAAAGTAAGTTGCATTAACATTGGTCGCTTTAGAATCGTTAATGTATTGTACTTTATTAATCTTCAACACATGTTCTAAACGGTGTTCTACACCCTGAAAATTTTCTAAACTCTCTCTAATAGTTTGTTTTCTAATTTTCAGTAAATGCGCCACAGTAGAGGCTGCCATTGCATTCTTAATGTTATGTTTTCCCTCTAATGCTAAGTTGTCTGTTGGCATAATTATTTGATTATTATCTATTGTTATTATTATTTTATTATTGTCTAAATAAGCACCTTGCTCAATACCCTTGATCAATGAGAAAGGCAGTGCTTTTGATTGAATCGAATTGTGATCTAACCATTCTATGATTACTTCGTCATCTGCATCGTAAATGAAATAATCGTCTTTAGTCTGATTTTCTATAATTCTGAACTTTGATGCGATATAGTTTTCGAACTTATAATCATAGCGATCTAAATGATCTGGTGTGATATTGGTAAGAATGGCAATCTTGGGTTTAAAATCTATGATATCATCTAACTGAAAACTACTGATTTCCAACACATAATTACTATGATTCTTTTCTAAAATTTGTTTTGCAAAACTATCACCAATATTTCCTGCCAAACCAACATCTAAATCTTGTTTTAACAGATGATGTGTCAAGGTCGCCGTTGTTGTTTTACCATTGCTACCCGTTATTGCGACGAGTGTTGCGTCGGTAAATTTTGACGCAAATTCAATTTCAGAAACAACTTTGATTCCTGCTTCACGAATGGCTTTAACTACAGCAACTTTGTCTGGTATCCCAGGGCTCTTCATGACGATGTCCGCATTCAAAATTTTTAATTCCGTATGCTTTCCATCTTCAAATTCAATCTCATTATTTAAAAGAACGTCTTTATATTTTTTCTTAATTTTTCCTTTATCAGATACAAATACATTGTACCCTTTTGCTATTCCTAAAAGTGCAGTTCCTACTCCACTTTCGCCACCTCCAAGAATCACTAACCGTTTCATTATCTTATCTTCAAAGTGACTATTGTTATTATGGCAAGTAGAATTCCAACAATCCAAAAACGGGTTACTATTTTACTCTCATGGTATCCGGATTTTTGATAATGATGATGCAATGGAGACATCTTAAAAATGCGTCGCCCTTCACCATATTTTTTTCTGGTGTATTTGAAATAACTCACCTGCATGATTACCGATAAATTCTCTGCTAAAAAGATTCCACACAAAATCGGAATCAACCATTCCTTACGCACAGCAATAGCGATTACAGCGATGATACCTCCAATAGTTAAACTCCCTGTATCGCCCATAAATACTTGCGCTGGGAACGCATTATACCATAGGAAGCCGATTAATGCTCCTACAAATGCTGCTATGTATATCGTTATTTCCTCTACCTGAGGTATATACATGATGTCTAAATATTTTGAAAAAATGATATTACCAGATACCCAAGCAAAAACCCCTAGGGTTAGAACTACAATGGCTGACGTTCCTGCTGCTAGACCATCTATTCCATCGGTGAGGTTAGCACCATTAGAAACTGCCGTAACTATTATTATAGTTAACAGAATAAAAATAATCCAAGCATACTTTTCTAAATCTGGACTAATCCATGTAATTAAATCTGAATAGTCAAACTCATTATTCTTTACAAAAGGAATTGTAGTTTTTGTAGATTTCTTAGCAACATCAAATAGTTGTGCTTCTGGCAAATTTGGGTTATCTGCTAATAACACCCTTTGCTCTTGTATTGGCAATTCTTCTTTGATAGTGACATCATCATGGAAAAACAATGTTGCACCAACAATAAGCCCCAGACCAACCTGACCAAGGACCTTAAATTTACCTTTTAATCCTTCTTTATCATTTTTGAATTTTTTAATATAATCATCAATAAACCCAATAGTACCCATCCAAAGCGTGGTAACAATAAGAAGTATGATGTAAATATTTTCAAGTTTTGCTATTAGCAAAACAGGGATGAGTGTTGCAAGAATAATAATGATTCCACCCATTGTTGGTGTTCCTGCTTTTTCAACCTGGCCATCCAAACCTAAATCGCGAATGGTTTCACCGACTTGTTGTCTTTGTAAAAAACGGATGATACGTTTTCCGAAAATAGTAGAAATCAACAATGATAAAATAATGGCTACAGCCGCCCTGAAGGAGAGGTACTGAAATAATGACGCTCCTGGAAACTGGAATTGTTGTTCTAAATATTCAAATAAATAATACAGCATCTATCTATTTTTGTAATTGTTTTAATAACTCTTGAACCGTTTTATAATCATCAAAATCAAAACGTTCGCCTTTAATTTCCTGGTAAGTTTCATGTCCTTTTCCGGCAATTAAAATAATATCCTTTGGATCCGCCATTTGACAAGCTGTTTTTATCGCTTGCTTTCTATCTGTAATGGATAAGGTTTTTTTGAAATTTTGAGGCTCCACACCTTTTTCCATATCTTCTATGATAATTTCAGGAGCTTCGCTACGCGGATTATCACTTGTAAAAATCACTTTAGTGCTTAACGTTGAAGCTATATGCGCCATTTTTGGACGTTTCGTTTTATCTCTATCTCCACCACAGCCAACAACTGTTATTAACTCTTCATTTTTAGTGCGAATACTATTGATAGTTTCCAACACATTTTTTAATGCATCTGGCGTGTGTGCATAATCAATTATGGCCGTAATCTTTTCGTCAGAAATGAAATATTGAAAACGACCAGAAACATTTTCCAACTCACTAATAAGCCTTAAAACTTCAACTTTATCTAATCCCAGTAATTCAGCAGTTCCATAGATGGCAAGAATATTATACGCATTGAAACTCCCTATTAAACGCGTCCATAATTCACTGTCATTGAGCTTTAACAACAAGCCACTAAATTCATTTTCGAGAATCTGTGCTCTGTAATCTGCATAGTTTTTTAAAGCATATGTATATTTCTTGGCTTGTGTATTTTGAAGCATTACCAAACCATTTTTATCATCCACATTAGACAATACAAAAGCCTCCTTTGGCAACTGATCAAAAAATCTTTTTTTAATATCTCTATACTCAGCAAAAGTTTTGTGGTAGTCTAAATGATCGTGAGAAAGGTTTGTAAAAATTCCACCTGTAAACTTTAATCCTTCTGTTCTGCTTTGATGAATTCCATGAGAACTCACTTCCATAAAGCAATAGTCTACACCTTCATCATTCATTAACTTTAAATACTTATTTATTGTTAATGAATCTGGAGTCGTATGCGTGGCCTTATAGGTTGTATTATCTACCATTATTTTAACCGTAGATAACAATCCAACTTTATAACCCGCTTTTTTAAATAACTGATACAACAAACTTGAAACTGTTGTTTTTCCGTTTGTACCAGTAACACCGACAAGTTTTAAATTCTCCGAAGGATGCTCAAAATAATTTGCAGACATATGGGCCAGAGCTTGATTAGAATTTGCAACTTCTATATAGGTCACTCCATTTTCAAGACTGTCTGGAAGTTTCTCGCAAACAATACAAACTGCACCATCTTTAATAGCCTTTTCTATGTAATTATGACCATCAGTTATAGTACCAGAAATAGCAATAAATATATCATTGTTATTAATTTGACGAGAATCAAATTCAATTTTGTTTATTACAATACTAGTGCTACCCATAACAGCATTTATAGTAACCTTGTACAATATGTCTTTTAGAACCATCACGATGCGTTTAATACAATTGTTTGGTTCGTTTTTAGTTTTTGATGCTTAACTACAGATTGCTTTATTATAGTACCGTTACCATTTAGTTTCACCTTAACATTAACCTGAAGATTTTCTAATAATGCTACGGCATCCATTGCAGACATACCAACGACACCTGGCATTAATTCTTTATACTTACGTGCATTTTCGTAATAGCTTTCAAAATCTTCATCTACTATATTGTTATTGAAGTCTAAAGTTTTGACTTCATCAATAATTGGTGTATCTGTATATATTTTTTGAGCTATTCTTTTAAATACAGGACCCGAAACATCCGCGCCATAATAGCCTACACTTTTATCTGGCTCATGAATAACCACAATGCATGAATATTTAGGGTTATCTGCAGGAAAGAATCCAGAAAACGAGGATATATAATTTAATTTATCCTTATCAGCATAGTCTTTTTGACATGTACCCGTTTTACCTGCCATAGAAAAGTTTTTAGAATACAATCCATTACCTGTTCCGTGACTTTTTTCTACTACATTTTTTAATAACTGCTGAACCTTTTTTACCGTTTCCTCAGAACATATTTTTGGGTTGATAACCTCTTTTTTAAATGGAACAACAACCCTATCATATGCTTTAACCTCTCTTAAAAAACGAGGCTTAACCATTTCACCATTATTTGCAATGGCATTATAAAACGTTAGCGTCTGTAAGGGTGTAAAAGACACACCATAACCATATGCCATCCACTGCAACGCAATACCACTCCATCTACCATCTTTTATTCTAGGGTCTGGCAGTATTGGACTAGGTTCACCTATTATTGGCAAGTCTAAGCTATCATTAATATTCATAGCATAAAGCCTATCAATAAATTTGCTTGGCTTATTATTATATGCATTATGGATTGCCTTTACAATTCCTGTATTAGAAGACACTTCAAACGCTTCTGAAACAGATATTTTTCCGTATCCTCCTGCTTTAGAATCTCTTACCTTTTTCCCATAAAAAGTAAGAATACCTTTCTCCGTATCAACAACATCGCTTGTATCAATAACTTTATCTTCTAAAGCTGCTGTGATGGCCATTAATTTAAATGTTGAACCGGGCTCATGACTTTCTCCAACAGCATAGTTTAAACGTTCATAATAATGTCCTTTACTATTTCTACCAAGATTAGAAATCGCCTTAATTTCACCTGTCTTAACTTCCATCACCACCACACAACCATGATCCGCCTTGTATTTTTCTAATTGTGCAAGCAAAGAGTGATGTGCTATATCCTGAATATTTACATCTAATGTTGTATAAATATCATAACCATCTTTTGGCTCCACCTGGTCATAATCCTTAATTGGTTTCCATTGTCCATTGCCAATTTTCTGTTTTAATCGCTTTCCGTTTTCACCTCTTAAATACTTTTCGCCAAAAGCACCATCGATTCCAACTCTGGTCGCATAATTATTTTCATCAATACGCTCATAACCAATGGAACGAGCAGCAATTTCGCCCATCGGATGCTCGCGTCTGGTGGTTTGCTCTACAATAAGACCACCTTTAATGGCACCAAGCTCTAATAGCGGAAAATTTCGCATCCTCAAATAGTCTGAATAACTTATGTTTCGAGCTAATTGGAAATACCTGTTTTTATTTTCTCTTGCCTTACGAATAATAGTCTCGTAATACGACGCTGACTTTCCTTTGTATCTATGAAGAGAATCTGCCAAAGCATTAATGTGCTTTTCAAATACAGCATCTTTAGGTTGAATAGCATCGATTCTGATATCATATTTAGGGATTGATGTCGCTAGTAAACTCCCATCTGCAGAATACACATTGCCACGATTAGCAAGAATTGGAAAATCTCTTATTGTTCGTTTTTCTGCTAAGGCACGATATTCGTCTCCTTGAATAAACTGTATACTACACAACTTGAAAACTACAGCCAAGACAAAGACAAACATGCAGCCTGCCACGAAGTACAATCTGTTTAATATGTTGGTTTCTGTTGTTGCCAATGTCTATTCTTGTTGTGATTTTACTATAATTTTTGTTGGCGGATTTAAAGAAATCTCAATGCCTTTTTTCTTCATTTCTGCTTCTACAAAAGATTCCTTTTTAAGCCGCATTAACCTACCTCTCTTATCCACAAATGCAGAGCGCAATTCCTTAACCTCATTTGTTAATCTTGCAATCTCATATACTTTTTTATCAGCGCTATGTGAGCTTGCAATCATAATTATTGCTAAAACCGAAATAAAAATGATGATGCGCCAATTTTTAAACGAATCATCACTGATTAGAAACTTTCCACGTAATATGCTGTAGATGTTTTTCTTCATATTTTTTCGGCAATTCGAAGCTTTGCACTTCGTGCTCTGTTATTCTTTTTTATTTCTGCAAATGATGGCACAATGAGTTTCCCTACTTTTTTTAATGGTACTTCAAAATTTCCGAACACATCACGCTCTGGTTCTCCTTCAAACAGCCCATTTCTTATAAAGCGTTTTACCAGTCTATCCTCTAAAGAGTGATAGGATATAAAACTTAATCTTCCGCCTTTTTTTAATATTTCAGGGGTTTGCGACAACAATTCCTTTAGAGCTTCTATCTCCTGATTTACTTCTATTCTAATAGCTTGGTAGATTTGGGCCAACACTTTATTTTCTTTCTTATGTTGTAAAAATTGCTTTAACACTGATTTTAATTTTTGGCTTGTCTTAATTTCACCCGCAGCTCTTTCAGCAACAATGACTCTTGCCATTGCTGGCGCTTGTCTTAATTCCCCATACTGCAATAACACATCTCGCAATTGTTCTTCAGAATACGTATTCACCACTTCGAATGCTGATAACTTACTATCCTGATTCATACGCATATCTAGATCCGCTTCAAAACGTGTTGAAAAACCACGTTCGGCTACATCAAATTGATGTGATGACACACCAAAATCTGCTAAAACACCATCAACTTCTTTAACACCGTAAAATCTTAAAAACCTTTTTATGTGTCTAAAATTCTCATTAATCAAAACAAAACGATCATCTTCAATTGTATTTGCCAACGCGTCTTTGTCCTGGTCAAATGCAAAAAGTTTTCCGCTTGGTCCTAGTCTTGATAAAATTTCTCTACTATGACCGCCACCACCAAATGTTACATCTACATAAACACCATTTGGGTGAATATTTAATCCATCGACCGTTTCATTTAGAAGTACAGCATTATGATATTCCATTGTCACTATCATCTTGTCCCATTACTTCTTCGGCTAAATCCGCAAAATCTGACGCTGCATCATCAATTGCTTGCTCATATTTATCTTTATCCCAGATCTCTAGAATATTCACAGCCGAAGCCAACACCACATGTTTTGAAATACCAGAAAAACTTATAAGATCTTTGGGAATTAACAAGCGTCCAGCACTATCCACCTCAACCATTTTAACACCTGCCGTAAAACGTCTAATAAAATCGTTATTCTTTTTCTTAAAGCGATTGAGCTTATTTATCGTTGTCATCATCGCATTCCATTCGGACATTGGATACAATTCCAAACACGGCTGAAATACAGCTCGCTTCAGCACAAAACCGTCTTTCAATGCACCTGCCAACTGTTTTTTCATAACAGCAGGTACCATAAGCCTTCCTTTTGCATCAGCTTTACACTCGTATGTTCCGATTAATGAATTCAAAAATTTGTCTCTACCACTTTAACGATTAAGATTCAAATATATTGAAAAAAAAGCCACTTTTTACCACATTCTCCCACTTTTGTTGATAAGTTTTAGTTTCGACTTTTTTAAATTATTCTGAATGTCAATGAATTCCATATTTTAAATGTGTTTTAATAAGTGGGTATTATTAACAACAAAACTTAAAATATGAATTGATGAAAAATCTATATTTTCTGCATTATATTTATATTCTAAAGGATTTAGTTATATTTGTTTTTAACACTAAGCACTAATTTGTAAATGACACACCTTTTAAAAAAAGAAAAGGATTATAGGTATATTGAAGTAGGTGAAGGCACACCGATTATTGTGTTGCATGGGTTAATGGGTGGACTTAGTAATTTTGATGCTGTTACGAATCATTTTAGCACTAATGGCTACAAGGTTATTATTCCCGAATTACCTATTTACACCATGTCGTTAATAAAAACCAATGTTAAAAGCTTCGCTAATTACTTAAAAGCTTTTATTGAATATAAAGGATTTAATAATGTCATTTTGTTAGGAAATTCATTAGGTGGACATATTGGTTTGTACCATACAAAAATGTATCCGGAGAAAGTAAAAGCTTTAATTATTACTGGCAGTTCTGGATTGTATGAAAGCGCCATGGGAAGCGGTTATACTAAACGGAGTGATTACGAAGTAATTAAGAAAAAAGCTCAAGATGTTTTTTACGATCCTGAAGTCGCTACCAAAGCCATTGTTGATGAAGTCTATGAAACTGTAAATGACAGAAATAAGTTAATAAAAACTTTAGCTATTGCTAAAAGCGCTATAAGACACAATATGGCTAAAGATTTACCAAAAATGCATACACCAACTTGCATAATTTGGGGCAAAAATGATAATGTAACTCCACCGGAAGTTGCAAAAGAATTCGATCAATTATTACCAGATTCTGAATTGTTTTGGATTGACAAATGTGGCCATGCTGCCATGATGGAACATCCTGAAGAATTTAATAAAATTCTGAATATTTGGTTAGAATCAAAAAGGTTTTAAAACATAAAAATCAAATTGTTTAATAAAAAGATTTCCATTTCCTCGGAAACTAAAGATGAAAATAAAATCCGCCGAATTTGTTGTAAGCAATTCTGAAGTTGCAAAATGTCCAAAAAACAACTTACCTGAATATGCATTTATTGGGAGAAGTAATGTGGGCAAATCTTCATTAATAAATATGCTAACAGATCGTAAAAGCTTAGCAAAAACATCTGGACGACCAGGGAAGACACAATTAATAAATCACTTTCTCATAAACAAAAACTGGTATTTAGTAGATTTACCAGGCTATGGTTATGCGCGAGTTTCAAAATCGTCTAAAAAGAAATTTCAAAAATTTATTACAAATTATTTTGAACAGCGCCAGCAATTGGCTTCCGCTTTTGTGTTGGTAGACATAAGGCACAAACCGCAGCCTATTGATTCAGAATTTATGCAATATCTAGGTGAAAGTGGTATTCCGTTTGGCATTATATTCACCAAAGCTGATAAATTAAAACCTGCAGCGATTAATCGCTATGTAGAGGACTATTGCAAAGTTTTACTGAATACCTGGGAAGAATTGCCTCCTTATTTTGTAACCTCATCTTCAAAAAGTATTGGAAAAGAGGACGTTTTAGAATTTATTGGAAGTACTAATAAAGAAATAGAACACTTGCTTACAGAAGAATAAAGACATTATGTTTTAACATCTAACGCATCTCTTAACGCATTACCAACAAGCATAAATGCCATAACCAACAGCATAATGCAAAACCCTGGTATTAGCGCCAAATAAGGTTTGCCTAAAATTATATAATTGTAATGATCTTTTATCATTGCTCCCCAACTTGCCATTGGTGGTTGTGCACCGATACCTAAGAAGCTTAATCCACTTTCTATTAAAATTGCTGCTGCAAAATTGGCTGCAGAAATAACGATTAATGGGCCAAAAATATTAGGTAAAATATGTTTGGTAATAATTCTATAATCATTGTAACCCAAAGCTCTAGCTGCAGTAACATATTGCATTTCTTTGGCACTAATGATTTGTCCTCGAACTACTCTTGCCACTTCTACCCACATTGTTAATCCAACTGCAATAAAAACCTGCCAAAAACCTTTACCAAGTGCTAAAGTTATGGCAATAACTAATAATAATGTTGGTATAGACCATGTGATATTAATAATCCACATAATAAAAGCATCTACTTTACCACCATAGTATCCCGCTAAACTTCCCATTAACAAGCCAACAATTAAAGAAATAAAAACAGCTACGAATCCGATAAAAAATGAAATACGAGAACCTATTAAAATTCGACTTAAATAATCTCTACCATACTTATCAGTACCAAAAACAAAACTTCTATTCTCCATAAATTTCTTATGATCTGAATTCGGAAACTTTGCTAATTCCACGTGCTTTTCCATTCCTTTTAAACCATCCGAAGCATATTCTACATAGGTTAGCACATTTCCATTTACTTTATAAGATTCAATCGGGATTTCGGTATCTGTATTTTCTTGTCCAAAGAATAATTTGGAGAGTATATTTTGGTTTGACACTATACCTGAAGGAATAGTAAGCATTTGCACTTCAAAACCAGGTGACTTAGAGTGAATAGACAAATGCATTTGATTTGCATTTTTTGATGCATCAGGCGCAAACAAATAAGCAAATATTGAGATTAAGCCAATGCCGCCAATAACACCAAAACTAAAAACGCCCCAAAAATTTTTTTTAAACTTTTGAAGCGCTAATCTTGTTAGTGAATTAGTTTGGTTTCCCATTTATAATTTCAATTCTTCACAGCATTAGCTACGTTCTTTAAAGCGTATGTCATCTTTAAATCATTAAGAACGTTTAATGCTTCTTCAATATATACATCCTTCGCTAATGCAAGATGCCAACGCTTGCGTTTCTCTTTTAAAACAGAATCCTCTTCCATCATCTTTAACTCATATGGTAAGGAACTAAAAGTTAAGTTCGTTTTATATTCAGATAGTTTTGAAAAACGTTTTGCTTCTTCCTCATTAAGCTCCATCTCCTTTTTATATTCTGTATAATTTAATGAATATATTTCTCGGTCTCTTATTTTTTTCACCCATTTAGCATTAGCATCAATAAGCTTCAATTGTTCATTTGCAGCCATTCTTTTTATACTCTTACTAATTGTTGTGTCGTAATCGTAATAATTTTCCCAAACGCTATAATCTGCAGCGTCAATTTTATCCCATGGTAATGGGTTTTCTAAATCTTTTTCCCCAATATCTATATAACTATATCTATCTGGCACAACAACATCACTCTTTACACCTTCTAACTGAGTAGAACCTCCATTGATTCTGTAAAATTTCTGAGTTGTAAATTTTAAAGCTCCCATATCACCATTTGTGTTATTTCTAACCATACGGTTTAGGTCCATTACGGTTTGAACCGTTCCTTTTCCATAGGTTTGCTTACTACCAATAACAATTCCGCGCTTATAATCTTGCATTGCTGCAGCCAATATTTCAGAAGCTGATGCAGACAATTCATTTACCAATATAACCAAGGGGCCATCCCAAATTATCGCTTTGTCTCTATCGCTTAAAACCTCTTTAGCTTCACCAGTAGTCTTTACTTGCACTACTGGGCCCTCTTCAATAAACAAACCAGCAATATCGACTACTGTCTGTAAAGATCCTCCACCATTATTTCTTAAATCTAACACCAGTCCTTCAACACCTTCTTCTTTGAGGCGTAAAATTTCTTGTTTGGTATCTGAAGCTGCATTTCGTTTTTTGTAGTCTTCAAAATTAATATAGAACTTAGGTAAATTGATCAATCCAAAAGTTTTTCCATCTTTTTCTACTGTCGAAGATTTTGCATAGGTTTCTTCTAATTCTACAATATCTCTCGTTATTGATATATCTTCAACTGTACCATCAACTTTTTTTAATGTTAAGGTAACTTTAGTTCCTTTAGGGCCTTTAATAAATTTAATCGCATCATCCAGACGCATACCTACAACATTGATAGCCTCGTCTTCATCTTCTTGTCTGACTTTTAGAATTTGATCACCAACTTCAAGCTCATTAGCTCGCCATGCAGGACCACCACTAATAATTTCGTTAACCATTATGCCATCCACTTTCTTTTGCAGTCGTGCTCCTATCCCTTCAAAATTCCCAGACATATCTCTATCAAAACGCTCTTTATCTTCAGGAGCAAAATAAAATGTATGTGGGTCGAATTCTTCAACAATAGCATTTATATAAACAGAAAACCAATCTGTACGACGTCTGTCATCGATATAATCGTAAAGATCATCAAGGGAACGTTTCGTAGCTTCTCTGGCTTCAGTTTCTGTTTCTTTCAAGGATTTCTTATCCTCTGATTTTACCTTTTCATTATTTTCAGAAAATACACTTTCCGGAAGATTATTCGTTTCTAAATCCAAATCACGTTTAGAAATGGCTTCATCATAATTGGCAATTGTAGAAAATTTAAGTTGCTGTCTCCAACGCTCTTTCATTTCACGTTTACTATTAACATATTCTAATTTTTCATAATCCGCAGAATAGCTTTCGTTCTGTGAAAAATCAAAAGGTGTTTCTAAAATTTCTAAATATATTTTTTTGGATTCCTCAATACGCTGAAGTAATCGCGCATGTGTCAGACTAAAAAATGACACATCATAAACCTTGATTTGATCGTCAATTAAATCCTTGTAAGTGCTAAATTCTTTTATATCTGAAGCATAAAAATAACGCTTAAATGGATCTATGTTATTTAAATACTCCTCAAAAACATTTACAGAAAATTCATCATCAATATCCTGAGGATCAAAATGTCCCTGATCTAAGAGGTAGGTAATTAATTGTATTAATAACTTGTCTTTATCTGGATTCTCGAATTTTTTACTTGTAAAACTACATGAGGCAAAAGCTATTAATAATATAAGTAGTAAGAATTTATAATTCCCTTTCATTTTTTCGTTTTTTATTATTTAATAAAGCAAAATAGAATTCGCTATTCTGTAATGTCATTCAAATGAAAACTACAACATAGCTCATTTCATAATCTGTTTTACTTAATTCTTGTAAAGTAGGACTTCAATATTTCACTAAAATAGTAGAAAAAACCGTGCCATAAAAAATAGAGGCACTAATTTTTTGTTAAAGGTGCTATTACACACAAAACGCAAGCTTTTTTAGTATTTTTACCGCGTATAACTTATTTTCTTAACACATGGCGGAAAGACCATTAATTTTAGTTACCAATGATGATGGCATTACTGCTCCGGGAATTAGAACCCTAATTTCGGTAATGAACACCATTGGAGATGTAGTTGTTGTAGCTCCTGACAGCCCACAAAGTGCGATGGGGCATGCGATAACCATAAATTCTACTTTACACATGGAAAAAGTAACAATCGATGGAAACCAGCCAGAGTACAGTTGTTCCGGGACTCCTGCAGATTGTATAAAACTGGCTGTAAATGAAATTTTAGGCAGACGCCCAGACATATGTGTTTCTGGGATTAACCATGGCTCAAATTCTTCAATAAATGTTATTTATTCTGGCACAATGAGTGCTGCGCTAGAGGCTGGTATAGAAGGGATTCCAGCAATTGGGTTTTCGCTATTGGATTACAACTGGAATGCTGATTTTAATCATTGCAAAGATTTTGTAGAAACCATAACTAGACAAGTGTTAGAGCATGGATTACCCGATGGTGTGGTATTAAATGTTAATCTACCAAATCTCGAAAAAAAAGCTATAAAAGGCATTAAAGTATGTCGCCAGGCGCGTGCTAACTGGAAAGAAGAATTTGATAAACGTACTAATCCAATGGGACGTGATTATTACTGGTTAACTGGTAAATTTGTGAACATGGATAAAGGCGAAGACACGGACGAATGGGCATTAGCAAATGGTTATGTTTCTGTTGTGCCAGTTCAATTCGATTTAACTGCACATCATGCTATTCAAAATATAAATACCTGGAAATTGAATGAATAAAAAAGATATTTTAATCGGTTTTTTTGTCGGTATTACTGCTGCTTTATTTGGATTGATTTTTGCAATTCAAATATTTGGAAAATCCGACGATTGGGAAATTGTATTGAAACAAGCCATCTCACAAGGGTTTTTAACTAAACTTATGAGTATTGGAGCACTATTAAATTTAGGAGCATTTTTCCTCTTTATAAAAAGGAATGAAGATCAACGTGCCAAAGGAGTATTAATTGCTACGATACTGGTTCTTATATCAACTATGATAATTAAATTCATGAATTAATGAAATACTATATCATTGCTGGTGAAGCATCGGGAGATTTGCATGGTTCTAACCTAATGAAAGCCTTGTTGAAACAAGATAGTAATGCTGATATTAGATTTTGGGGAGGAGACCTAATGCAATCTGCTGGAGGCACTTTAGTAACGCACTACAAAGAACGTCAGTTTATGGGTTTTGCCGAAGTTATTTTTAACCTCAGAAAAATTCTTGGTTTGATTAAATTCTGTAAAAAAGATATTGATAGTTTTAAACCCGATGCGATTATTTTTATTGATAATTCTGGTTTTAATCTCAGAATTGCCAAGTGGGCAAAAGCGAATGGATTTAGAACTCATTATTACATTTTACCTCAAGTTTGGGCTTCTAGAGCAAGTCGTGTAGAAAAAATAAAGCGCGATGTTGATGCTTTATACTGTACACTACCTTTTGAACAAGCCTTTTACAAAAAATATGATGTCGATGTTAATTTTGTTGGTCATCCTTTAATCGATGCCATTGCAGACCGACCACAAGTCCATGAAAATGAATTTAGAAAAGAACACGGTCTTAGCAACAAACCAATAATTGCCTTATTACCTGGCAGCAGAAAACAAGAAATAACAAAAATGCTCAGTGTAATGTTGAGTATGGTTGATGATTTTGAAGATTATCAATTTGTAATTGCCGGAGCACCAAGTCAAGATTTTAGTTTTTACCAAACCTTCATTAAACAATACAAGGTCAATTACATCGCTAATAAAACCTATGATTTATTAAGTATATCTAATGCTGCTTTAGTAACCTCTGGAACTGCTACTCTAGAAACGGCCTTATTTAAAGTACCACAAGTAGTGTGCTATAAAGCCAATGCCATTTCGTATCAAATTGCAAAACGGATTATTACATTAAAGTATATTTCGTTGGTTAATTTAATTATGGATCGCGAGGTGGTTACAGAATTAATTCAAGGAGATTTAAATAATAAGCGCCTTAAAAAAGAACTCACCTCAATTTTAGATTCTGATAAAAGAGAACACCTTTATTTAGATTATTACGAATTAGAACAAAAACTTGGCGGAAGAGGAGCTAGTGAAAATACAGCTGAGTTGATTGTGTCAAAAATTTCAAATAACAAACACTAAATTCCAAAAGCCCAATGAAGCGAATTTTACCTATTTTATTCTTACTATTAATTGCTAGTGGTTGCAAAGCGAAAAAATCATATTCTAGTAAAAAAAAGCAGACTCAAACTGTAAAAGTTAAGACGATTTCAAAACCTTCTACAGAAGCCAAAAATATTGTAAATTTTGCCAAAAAATTTGAAGGCACACGCTATAAATATGGTGGCACCACAAAGCGTGGTATGGATTGTTCTGGATTAATTTACACTAGTTTTTTAGAACACGATATCAGTTTACCAAGAACCACAGCTGCTCTGCAAGGCACTGGTGACTGGGTTGATCTTAAAGAGGTGAACGTTGGCGATTTGGTGTTTTTTGCCACAAAAAAAAATAGTAGAAAAGTGAACCATGTTGGTATTGTTACTAATGTACGCTCTGATAATGTGCAGTTTATACATGCATCTACTAGTAGAGGTGTTACAGTATCTTCTTTAATAGAAAAATATTGGTATTTTGCTTTTGTGCAGGCAAGGCGTGTGTTGTAAAGGTTTTTTTAATAAACTCCTTTATTTATTTTAAATTCTCCATTCCCAAAAACTGATAAAACGATTCCTCCATGAATATTATACATTTCTGGAACAAAATCTCTATCATTTATTACAATTTCACCTGTACTATCTCTCACTTTTATATGCTCAGGCTCATCAAAAAAAGGCCTCAACAACTTTTTAAATTTTCGTTTTACTTTTTTCTTGTACTCGGATTGTTTTAAAATATCTGACCAAAGACCATAGATTAATATAAGTTTTTCTTCAATGTAACAATAATATCTTGGGCATATACTTCTATCTAAATCAGGTCGGAAATATTGATCCTTTATTGAAATTTTATACCTGAGTTCTTCGCCTTTAGTTTGTTTATTTACATACTTATATTTTAATTCTATGTACCCTCTGCTGTCAAATATGCTTTTTTCTTTCTTTATATCACCAATGAACTTCTTTATCTGAGTGGCCAAAATAGCATCTTGAAGACTAATCTTATCAATGCTAAAATTTTGACTATAAATCAGTTGTACAAAAACCAACAATAAAACACTTAGTACATTTTTCATAAAATCTATTAAATCTTTTTATATTAGTAACTCACATTCATGAAGTTACTAAATTTTACCATCATAAAATTAACCATTTGTTTGGTAATTGGAATTGCACTAGCGCATTATTCTAATATTCATTTTTATACAATCTTACTTTCAACTGTTGGTTTAATAATTCTGCTTGGAATTTATTGGTTAGTCTTAAAAACCAAAATAGACAGATTACCTTTTTTTGGATTACTGACTTATCTCTGTATGATTGGAATTGGAATGACGTCTTACACGATTCAGAATGAAAAACTTGGATCGCATCATTACACTAACTTAACATCAATTGATAGTTTTAATTCTATTCAATTTAAAATTAAAGAACGTCTAAAACCAGACAGTTACAATGATAAGTATATTGTATCTCTACAATCATTTAATAATGAAAAAGCAACAGGTAAACTTTTAATAAATATTAAACGAGATAGCCTCACACAATCTTTATCTGTTGATGATTTACTATTTACTACAGCCAAATTAGAAGGCATTCAAAAGCCATTAAATCCGCACCAATTTGATTATAGTAAGTACTTAGAATTGAAGCAGGTTTATCATCAGTTATATTTAACACAAGAAGAACTATTACCACTGTCTAATTCAAAAACGACAATTTATGGTTATGCTGATCAATTGAGGTCATTAATTAATAATAAACTCATAGCAGCAGGTTTCAAGGATGAAGCCCTTAGTATTATAAATGCATTATTACTAGGTCAACGTCAAAATATTGATAAAACCATCTATAATAATTATGTGAATTCTGGGACTATTCACATTTTAGCCGTTTCAGGACTTCATGTTGGTATTATATTATGGATTCTTAATTTTCTATTTAAACCACTACTCTATTTTAAATATGGAAATTATTTAAGACCCATAATTTTGGTTTCTATTCTTTGGACTTTTGCCATTATTGCAGGCTTATCTCCTTCGGTGACACGTGCTGTTGCTATGTTTAGCATTATCAGTATTGCAATGCACTTAAAACGACCAACTAATATTTATAATACTTTAGTTATTTCGGCATTTGTGATTCTTCTTTTTAAACCTACTTTTTTATTCGAAGTTGGTTTTCAGATGAGTTATTTGGCTGTTTTGGGTATAGTTAGTGTGCAACCAATACTATATAAATTATGGAAACCAAAATATTTAGTTACTGATAAATTATGGCAAATATTTACTGTGACTCTTGCTGCTCAAGCAGGCGTTGTACCTATAAGTCTTTTTTATTTCCATCAATTTCCTGGATTGTTTTTTATTTCTAATATCGTTGTGATTCCGTTTTTAGGTTTAATTCTAGGTTTTGGATTATTAATAATCGCACTAGCTTTAATGAATATATTACCCGATTTTATCGTAACTGCATATAGTTTTGTTATAGATAGTTTAAATGCCTTTATTGCTTGGGTAGCTCAGTTTGAAGATTTTCTCTTTAGAGATATTCCGTTCACTATACTTCAGGTAATCTGTTCTTATTTTTTAATTATGGCATTGGTCCAAGTATATAAATACAGAAATTTTAAATGGGTAGCATTAAGTTTAATAGGAGTTCTTTGTTTTCAAGGTGTGTCTTTTTATAATAGGTATCAAACTCAAAATGATGCTTATATTGTTTTCAATAAAAGTCGCTATTCAATAATAGGACAAAAACATAATGACCAATTAATAGTGCACCATAATTTAGATTCACTAAAACAAAAAACAGACAACGTCATAAAGAATTTTACCGTTGGTGAAACCATTGATTCAACGCTAGCCTATAAACTAGAATCACTCTATCAATTTAAAAACAAAACTATTTTAGTTATTGACAGTCTCAGGGTCTATCAAGGTCTTTCCTTTTCGCCTGAAATCGTTTTATTACGCAACTCACCTAAACTCAATATCAATCGTGTTATTGATAGTTTACAACCTGAGTTAATTATAGCAGATGCCAGTAACTATAAAACATATGTAAAACGTTGGAAAGCGACTTGCGAGCATAAAAAAATCCCTTTCCATTATACTAATGAAAAGGGAGTATTTATAATAGATTAAAATCTTATTCTTTAAAGGTTGGTTTAAACGATTTAGAATATTCGCTAAACTTTTCTTTCGTAGTCATTTCTTTGTATTTATCACTTTGAAACAATTTTAAATACAATTCTAATTGTTGTGGTGTTCTGTAACCTCGTACAGGAGAGATATAATTTGCTTCTTCATCAAAAAACACCATTGTCGGATAAGCATTTACTTGCAGGTATCTTGCAAACTCATGAGCACTATTTCGACGATTTGCCTTGGTTGCATCATAATTTGGGTTTCCGAAAGTTCTATCCTTATAGGTTACTGATGCATTACCTTCCCCATTGAATTTTACTGCATAAAAATGCTCGTTCACATAATTTGCAACATCTTCATTCTGAAATGTGTTTTTATCTATCATCTTACATGGACCACACCAATTGGTATAAACGTCCATTATTATTTTTTTCGGT
>ENA-UZWX01003623-UZWX01003623.1-metagenome-genome-assembly--contig:-Day-4---50m-contig-3623_pt1 | contig 42127 bp, 52 predicted proteins | sample MGYA00260347_ERZ794907 | MGnify/ENA metagenome assembly ERZ794907 | reverse complement strand
TCGATGTTCCTCACGCCTGTTCTGATTGTGGGCTTGGTGATGGGCCGCACAGTCGCGCTTTGGTCCTATCTGGTGGCCTTTGGTGCAGCGCTTATCGGCGCGACCCTATACTTTGCACGCGCTGCGGATTGGGCAGCGGCGGTCCTGCCAGAGGGGCACAAATACGAACAACTCTTGGCGATTTGTATCATAGTCCTAATCGTTGGGTTTGTTGCGGTTTTCGCAGGTGCGCGACGACCTGCAGAAGAGGTTGAACCAGCGGAGTGAGGCTGCTAGGAAAAGCCATTCTTGATAAAATCCATCAAGTTTTTTGACTTCGGCTTTCAAACGTAGGATCCAACCATGCTAGCCACATCGGCGCGCCTCGAGATCAAACGCCTCACGCGCCAATTCAATGGGGCCTGCGTCGTTGACGACGTGAGCCTTAGCATCCAAGCTGGGCAGGTGACCTGTCTTTTGGGACCTTCTGGCTGTGGCAAATCCACGACATTGCGGATGATTGCCGGGGTCGATCGGCAGGACAGCGGTGAAATCTGGGTTGATGGCACACTTGTGTGCGACGGCAGCTTCAGCATGCCCGCGGAGCAACGGGGCATCGGCTTGATGTTTCAGGATTTCGCACTTTTCCCTCATATGAGCGTGGCGGATAACGTCGCCTTCGGTTTGACCGGTCCACGCGCAGAAAAACGTCTTCGTGTTGAGGAATTGCTTAAAAAAGTTGGCCTGATGCGTCTGATCGATGCTTATCCGCATCAATTGTCAGGAGGGGAGCAGCAACGAGTCGCGCTTGCACGCGCTCTAGCACCACGCCCCAAAATTATGCTGATGGACGAGCCATTTTCGGGCCTCGACAATCGTTTGCGAGATGGGGTTCGCGATGAAACACTGGCCTTGCTCAAGGAAGAGGGGACAGCGGTTCTCTTAGTGACACATGAGCCTGAAGAAGCGATGCGCATGGCAGATGAAATTGCGCTAATGCGTGGTGGTAATATCGTGCAACGCGGCGCGCCCTACAATATTTATAACTCCCCAGCGGATCTTGAAGCGGTAGGGTTTTTTAGTGATATCAACGTGATCCAAAGCTCTGCAAATGGGGCCTTGGCGGATACGCCGTTTGGACAGTTCCTTGCCCCAGGCGTGCCGGACGGGGCTGATGTTGACATCGTTTTTCGCCCACAACATGTGAAGATCGACTTCGATCGTGGTGGCAAAGGGCCTTTGCCGACGGTCAGCGATGGGGTCGCAGCGCGTGCCATCGTGCAGCGTGCGCGCTTTATCGGCTCGCAAAGCCTTGTGGAGTTTATCATGGATGACGGCGAAACGGTGATCCATGCAACTGTGCCCAACGTGTTCTTGCCCAAAGCTGACACGCCGCTTTGGCTCACAATCCGACGTGATCGCTGCTTTATTTTTCAGTCAAAATCAAATTAACATAGCTGTTTTCACAACTATCGGCGCTTTTACGCAGCAAATACGCGTTTCTCCCTTTTAACACAGCCGACAAGACAATAGATACATCAAGAACATGGACGCAGAGTTGCGTTCATAGCAAGATTTAGGGAGACACTCATGCTTAACAATATCGGCCTTCCTGGCCTTCTTTTGATCGCCGTTGTGGTCCTCGTGCTGTTTGGCCGCGGCAAAATTAGCTCGCTCATGGGCGAAGTCGGCAAGGGCATCACGTCCTTTAAAAAAGGTGTCAACGAAGGCACGGCCGAGCTTGAGGAGGACGCGGCTGAGGTCGCAAAAGACGTGACGCCTAGCGAGACAGACAAGGTCTAATCGACAATGTTTGATTTGGGCATGACGGAGCTTTTGGTGATCGGCGTTGTCGCGTTGATCGTCATTGGGCCTAAGGACTTACCGATGCTGTTCCGCAAGGTCGGGCAGTATGTGGGCAAGGCCAAGGGCATGGCGCGCGAATTTTCTCGCGCGATGGATCAAGCTGCTGACGACAGCGGCATGAAGGAAGCGACGTCAAGCTTCAAAGATATGACCAGCGCCAAGAATATGGGGCTGGACGATATCAATGATGCCACGAAAGAATTTAAAAAGTGGGACATTGATAGCGAAACCGGTAAGCTCGCGGAAGAGCGTGCGGCAAACGCCAAGAAGATCCACGAATTGACCGCCAAACGAGCTGAAGAACGCCTTGCTGAACAAGCAAAGCGTGCTGAGGATGCCAAGGTGGAAGAAGCTGCGCCAAAGAAAACCGCAAAGAAACCTACGACGAAAAAGCCAGCGGCGAAAAAGCCAGCCGCTGCAAAGAAAGCTGCGGCCCCAAAAGCTACGCCCAAGAAAACCGCTCCCAAAAAGGCGGCCGCTAAAAAGACCGCACCCAAAGCGGCAAAGGACACTGCATGAGCAACACGGACGAGGTCGAAGACAGCTCCGCCCCCTTGATCGAGCATCTGGCAGAGCTGCGCACACGGCTGATCCGCGCTGTTGGCGCATTCGTTGTGGGTATCGTTCTGGCTTTCATCGTGGCGGAACCGATCCTCGAATTCCTGCTGGCCCCGATTGAAGACACTCTGCGCGATTTGGGCGATCCGAACCCGACGCTGCAATACACATCTCCGCAAGAATATCTGTTTACGCTGTTCCGCATTTCGATGGTTTTCGGCTTTATTCTGGCGTTTCCGGTCATCGCGTTCCAGCTTTGGCGCTTCGTCGCGCCCGGCCTCTACCGCAAAGAGCAAAATGCGTTTTTACCATTTTTGATTGCATCCCCGGTGATGTTCCTATTGGGCGCGTCTTTCGCACAATTCGTTGTGACGCCCTTGGCTATGAATTTCTTCTTGGGCTTTGCGGACATCAGTTCGATCTTTACCGGCCTATTGATGAGCGTCGGTGGCAATATTCCGGCAGGCGAAGCACTGCCCCCCACAGGTGGTCTATTCACGGAGCCACCAGTTGACAGCAACGGCGTGCGCATCACCTTCTTTGGTAAGGTGAACGAAAGCCTTGATATCACGCTGAAATTCATCATCGCTTTTGGAATGTGTTTCCAACTTCCCGTGCTTTTGACCTTGATGGGCAAAGCGGGTCTGGTCAGCTCTGAGGGCCTCGGCGCAGTGCGCAAATACGCAATGGTTGGTATCTTGCTGCTCGCAGCGCTCGTGACGCCACCAGATGTCATCACCCAGTTAATCCTGTTCACTGTTGTATATGGTCTCTATGAAATCTCGATTTTCCTTGTGCGTTATGTCGAAAGCAAACGCGAAGAAAAGCTGCGCGAAGAAGGCTATTACGACGATGATGAGGAAGAGTTTGACGACCCTCTTGTGAAGGAGTTCGACGAGGAGGCCGACAAGTGAGCGAACCTTTAGATCGTATCGCAGAAGCGCTGGAGCGTTTGGCACCAGCACCTTTGGCGGCCCCCGACTTTTCCGCTGCGCATGCTTTTGTGTGGCAAACGGGACCGGATGCACTGGTCCCTGTGGCAGAAGTGAACCGAGTACCTCTCGAACTATTGGTTGGCATCAGGCGTGCTCGCGATACATTGCTGGCCAACACACGGCAGTTTGCAAATGGGTATCCTGCGAATAACGCTTTGCTTTGGGGCGCGCGGGGGATGGGCAAATCGTCCTTGGTGAAGGCCGTGCACGCTCAGATTCTCGAAGACGGTCAAAATCTGAAGATCGTTGAATTGCAGCGCGAAGATTTGCCAAGTGTGGGTCGTTTGCTTGCCCTTTTGCGAGATGTGCCTGAACGCTTCGTGCTCTACTGCGATGATCTGTCATTTAGCCATGATGATCAGCACTATAAGTCGCTGAAAGCGGTGCTTGACGGTGGGATCGAGGGGCGGCCGGAAAATGTCTTGCTCTATGCGACATCCAACAGACGTCATTTGATGCCGCGCGATATGATCGAGAATGAGCAATCCAGCGGGATCAACCCTGGTGAAGCGGTTGAAGAAAAAGTGTCGCTCTCAGATCGCTTTGGTCTGTGGCTGGGCTTTCATCCTTGTGATCAGGATGCGTATTTGGCGATGATCGATGGTTATTGTGAAAACGCGGGCCTCAAGATCGATCCTGCGCAATTGCGCGCGGAAGCGATTGAATGGCAAGCCACGCGCGGATCGCGCTCGGGGCGCGTAGCGTGGCAGTTCTTCTGTGATCTCGCTGGTCGGCACAATCACAGCTTTTGAGGGCACGAATTTTCTAGAAAATTTGAAATCCTGATTTTTCTTGAAAAACCGCTCTTATTGCAAATAGGGCAGTGGATCTACGCTATCAAAACCATCGCGCACTTCAAAATGCAAGAAATCAGAGCTGCCAGATCGCACACTCGCCAATTGCTGGCCGCGCGAAACTATGTCGCCCTTTTTCACTTTCAAACCATCGACGTTGGCATAAACCGTAAGCAAATTATTCGGGTGTTTCACGACGATAATCGGTAGATTATCCGTGTTTTCGGTGATCGCTGCCACTGTGCCTGCGGCGGCGGCATTAACAGATGTGCCTGCACTTGCGCCAATGCCAATGCCGTCGTTCTTGCCCTTCGCGTATTCACGAATGATCGGACCTTGCACTGGGAAGGCCATGCGCCCTTTGCTTGCAGCTTTCGTTGGCTTGGCAAGAACTGGAGCTGCTGGGGCTACGACTGCAGCCGCAGCCACTTCTGTTTTCTCTTCAGGCAAGGGTGTCGCGGCAGAGGGCGGGGTCGGCGTAGGGGAGCCGGCACCGGGAGTTGTAGTCGCCGCCAAAGGTGTACCTGCGTCGGTCTGTTGATCTTGCGCAACTGGGATCAAGAGGAACTGACCTTCGCGCACGGCGAGGTCTTTGCCAAGCCCGTTCCAATCCGCAAGCGAACGCACGGACACATTGTAAAGCCGCGCAATGGTAAAGGCGGTTTCGCCGCGCACAACTTGATGGCGCACAGGTTCTTGTCCTGTTGGCTTTGCCGCAGGCAGCGCCGTGGTACTAACGGGGGTGTTGTCGATCGCGCTCTGTGCCAATGCTGTGATATCAACAGCGCCTGGCGCTGTGGCAACGCCCGATTGTGCTCCACCGGGTAGGGTTGAGACTGGATTGCGCAGCGCGAGGACTTCGTTTTTGCGCAGCGCGGTTTCCGGGGACAGACCGTTATAGCGTGCAAGGTCGATCGCATCAGCGCCAATCCGCGCAGCAACGCTGCTCACGGTGTCGTCACGCCGAGCGACGGCGACTTGGTAATTTGGATAGGTGATGACACCGCGTTCATCAGGGCGTGGGCGATCTTGGGTCGCATTGATAGCCGCAATCGTAGTATCGAATTTGTTGCCCGTAGAGCCGCGTAGATCTAAATCAAACCCGTCCGAACAAGCACTTAGCGTTAAAAATGCGGTGCCACACATAATGGCGCGCAAAGGTAATTTGCTTGCAAAAATCGTCATCTCGATGTCCTCAATCGCGCGGTGTTGATCACTGCGTCTTGGAAGATTGACGCCTTATAGCAGATTTATCCGTCGCGTCCCAGCCCTTCTATAAGCGGAACAAAGCGCACGGGGCGCAACTCATCATATTCAAAGCCGTACTCATGACGGCTGACACGTATCAAACTTTGCACTGCATCCGATTGCCCCACAGGAACTACCATTATGCCACCCACTTTGAGCTGTGAAAGCAACGGGCCGGGGGGATCTTCGGCAGCGGCCGTGACTAGAATGCGATCAAACGGCGCTTGATCGGGCAGTCCGTGACTGCCGTCTGCAGTGAAGGCGGTAATATTGGTGAGACCCAACGCGTCAAAAACTTCTCGCGCCTCATTTACGAGGCGCTTGTGGCGATCAACCGTATAGATGCGGCGCGCGACATGGCTAAGAACCGCAGCTTGATAGCCGGAGCCTGTTCCGACTTCCAACACGGTATCGCGCGGCCCTGCTTTCAAGGCTTGCGTCATCAGACCCACTACAGAGGGTTGGCTGATCGTTTGCCCGCATGGGATCGGTAGAGGCATGTCCTCATAGGCGCGCTCGGAAAATAGGCCGCGAATGAAGGCCGCTCGATCCACTTTTTCCATAGCCGTCAAGACACGGGCATCGGTCACGCCTTTTGAGCGCAGCGCGAAGAGGAACTGCATCAATGTGGTCGCATCGGTCATAGGTTTGTAGCGAAGCTTTCAAGTGCATCATGCGCTGTGAGATCTGCGCGCATTGGCGTGACAGAAATGTAGCCGTCCAAGTTCACGGCGGCATCTGTGCCATTGCTGGGACGCACACGCTGATCGCCACCTTTAATCCATAGAAAACGCCGGTTTGATGGGGACATGTGGGGTTCAACCCCGAAGTAAACATCAGGACGCCGGCCTTGGCGGGCGACTTGCACGCCTTTCACTTCTTTTGCGGGTACTGGGGGGAAATTGATGTTGAATAACAGACGGTAATCGCCTTGATCGTCGGGCACTTGCGCCAATATGCGGCGCACGACATCCGCGCCATGTACGGCTGAGGCCTCAAACGGATCATCAATATCCGCATTATGCACACCGTAGTATTGCGACAACGCGATGGAGGTCACGCCCTGCAAAGCGCCCTCAATCGCAGCACCGATTGTGCCGGAATAGAGCGTGTTTTCCGCTGAATTATTGCCACGATTGACGCCGGAGAGGATCAAATCGGGGCGCGCATCTTTCATCACATCATGCAGGCCCACAAGCACACAGTCAGCGGGCGATCCTTCGGTGGCATACCGACGCTCGCCCATTTTGGAGACCATCATCGGATGCGTGTAGCTGATGCAATGCCCGACGCCGGATTGCTCGAACGCTGGGGCGACGACCCAGACTTCGCCATCTTTGCCCGCAAGCTCGTTTGCGATACCTTCTAGGGTTTTCAAACCCGGTGCATTGATTCCATCGTCATTGGTGATGAGTATACGCATATCAGCCCCTTTGCCCACTTGCCTGATCCTTAGTGGAGGGGCGTGGATGCGTAAAGGCTTTAGGCGTTGATCACGCGTTCAAGCAACTCTGCGGCCACATCACGGGGATGAGCGAGCGCGCTACGATCTTCGCCGGGATGAAAACGCGACCGCGTGGCTGTAGACATGGCGGGGGGCGTTTCGATCAAAACCCGTGGGCCAGTTGTCTCGGTTTCGCGCGCCCAAGCCTTCGCCAAATACATTTGCGCAGCCTTCGAGGCGGCATAGCTGCCGTGAAATTTCTCGCCAATGGTCTGATCGTCAAAGAAAACGGCCGTACTGGCCTCTCCCAAAAGCGGGGAAACATAAGGAATAAGCAACCCCATAGACGTCGCATTGATGGCAATGGATTTCGCCCAGTCTTTCGCATCAATATGTGCCGCTGGCGTCAAAGGAGCCGCGTGAACCGCGGTGTGTGCCCAAAGATCAATGCTGCCCCAGCGATCATAGATCGAACGGCAAAGCTGCGCCATCGCGCCCTCATTGGTGATGTCCATGGGGGCGAGGGTGGCTTGGCCACCACTGGCTTGGATCTTGTCATCAAGATCTTCGAGTGCACCTGTTGTGCGCGCGACAGCAACCACGTGGTGAGTCTTTGCCAGCGCTTCTGCCAGTGCAAATCCAAGGCCGCGAGATGCGCCAGTGACCAGTGCTATTTTGCTCATGTGGGTGCCTCCGGCGGGAATAATTTAGGAAAGGGAAGGGGCTTACGGGATTATTCTGCTGCTTTTAGCTCGAATCCTTTGGTGATTTGATCTGAGGGTGTCACAGGGTATTCGCCCGAGAAACACGCGTCGCAGTATTGCGGGCATTTCGCGTTGCGCCCTTCTGCTTCACCCACCGCGCGGTAGAGGCCGTCGAGCGAGATAAATTTTAAACTGTCCACGGTGAGATGCTGACGCATTTCCTCGGGACTCATGGTCGCGGCCAACAGTTTGTCGCGCTGCGGTGTGTCCACGCCATAAAAACAGGGCCATGCTGTGGGCGGAGAAGCTATGCGGAAATGTACCTCGGCGGCACCTGCGTCAAGAATCATCTCCTTGATCTTGCGCGATGTCGTGCCGCGCACAACGCTATCGTCTACCAAAATGACCCGTTTGCCTTTGATCAACGCGCGGTTCACGTTGAGTTTCAGGCGCACTCCCATGTTACGGATCTGCTCTGTCGGCTCGATAAATGTGCGGCCCATGTATTGGTTGCGAATGATCCCCATCGCGTAAGGAATGCCGCTTTGCTGACTGAACCCGATTGCTGCAGGCGTGCCGCTGTCTGGCACGGGACAGACGATATCCGCCTCTACAGGGCTTTCTTTCGCCAGTTCCACACCGATTTGACGGCGGGTTTCATAGACAGATTGCCCATCGATAATGCTGTCAGGGCGCGAGAAGTATACGTGTTCAAAGATGCAGAACCGCGAATTTTGGTGACGGAACGGGAAGTGGCTTTCTACCCCATTATTAGCGGTGATCACGACCATCTCACCAGGTTCGATAGAGCGGACATACTCAGCGCCGATGATATCAAGCCCACAAGTTTCAGAACTGAGAACCCAGCCGTCACCCTCAAGTTTGCCCAAGACCAAAGGACGCACGCCCAAAGGATCACGCACGCCGATCAGCTTCGTGCGCGTCATGGCGACGATGGAAAACGCGCCCTCCACTCGGCGCAGCGCGTCTTCCATGCGTTCTGGAATATTGCGCTGCATAGAGCGGGCCATCAGGTGGATGATGCACTCGGAATCAGAGGAGCTTTGAAAGATTGAACCACGCTCGATCAGCTCTTTGCGCAAGGCGTCTGCGTTGGTGATATTGCCGTTATGGGCAATCGCGGCGCCACCCATGGAAAATTCGCCAAAGAAGGGTTGGACATCTCGGATCACCGCACCCTTAGAGCCAGCCGTGGAATAGCGCACATGTCCAATTGCCAAGGGACCGGGGAGCGTTTCCATCAGGGAGGCTTTGGTGAAATTATCGCGCACATAGCCAAAGCGACGTGCGGAGTTGAACCCTTGTTCAGGATCATGGCTGACGATCCCGCCCGCTTCTTGACCGCGATGTTGCAAGGCATGCAGGCCGAGCGCGACAAAATTGGCAGCATCTGTGACACCGACAACGCCAAACACGCCGCACTCCTCCTTCAGTTTATCGTCATCAAAGGGGTGGGCAGGCGGCATAATATGGGACAAGGCGAGCAGCTCCGTATCCGAGGTCATAACAGATGCGAGCTTCATAGACCGAACCGCTGTACGAGTCACCCGCTCATCACGGGTAACTTTGAGTTATTCTGTAAGCGTTCCGCAGGTGCCGACAAGCTGTTCGTACTGGGTCGTGATCCAGCCAAGCGCTTGCTCTGGGTTGCGGTCTTCAATCTGGCCGGTCATCCGCGCGAAAACTTTCGCGGAGCGGCTTTCATCGACCATGGTGATATCTTGCTGGGTGATCACCGTCTCATAAACGAAGAAAGCGACCGCGACCAACAGGATGCCGCGCAACACGCCGAACAAAAAACCAAAGCCTTGATCAAGCCCGCCAAGGGCCGAGCGTTGCACGAGCGATGAGAACAAGGGCGTAAAGAGCGAGGTCACAATCAGTGCGATTGCAAACACAACCGCGAAGGCCGCGATGATTGCTAATTCGCAGCTGTCTGCCAGGAATTCACCGATGACAGGAATTTCTTTGACCAAAGGTTCGACTTGCGGCGCGAACATGAACGCAAGGATCGCCGCAGCGAACCAGCCAGCGATCGCCAAACCTTCGCGCACGAAGCCGCGTGAATAGGCCAGCAAAGCAGAGAGCACGATGATAATCGCAACCACACCGTCAATAATAGTAAAACCTTCCATAGGTCCGCTCGCTTTCTTGCCTTAAGTCGCGCATTAGCCTGCGCCGAATACATCGCCGACAAAAGCCGTCAGATCGCTCATTTGATTGAGCGTGATTCCCCTGACGTTCACACCTTTACCACCCGCCGGAGCAAGTGCGCATGTAAAACCAAGTTTTTGCGCTTCCTTCAACCTATTTTCGGTCTGCGGCGCGGGTCTCAGCGCACCGGAGAGGCTGATTTCGCCGAACACCACAGTTTCTGCGGGTAAAGCGGCGTCTTCACGCGCACTTAAAAGTGCAGCCGCAACCGCAAGGTCGGCGGCGGGTTCGGTGATCTTCATACCACCCGCAACGTTGAGATAGACATCAAGGCCGGTGAACGGAATACCCACGCGCGCCTCGAGCACGGCGAGAATCATTGCAAGGCGCCCACCATCCCAGCCGACAACCGTACGGCGGGGTTGGGAGTGAGGAGACGGCGCAACTAGTGCCTGCAGTTCGACCAAGACGGGACGTGTGCCTTCGACGCCCGCAAAAACCACAGAGCCGGGCGAAGGCGTGCCGCGTTCGCTGAGGAACAAGGCGGAGGGGTTTGTGACCTGCGCCAGACCAGCGCCGGTCATTTCAAACACGCCGATTTCGTCCGACGGACCAAAGCGGTTTTTCACAGCGCGCAAAATGCGGAATTGATGACCGCGCTCTCCCTCGAAATAGAGTACTGTGTCCACCATATGCTCAACCACACGCGGCCCCGCAATTTGGCCGTCTTTGGTGACATGCCCCACAAGGATCACCGCCATACCTTGGCGTTTCGCGAAACTGGTCAATTCATGTGCGGCGGCGCGGACTTGGGCAACGCTGCCCGGTGCACTGCCGACGGAATCAGACCACATGGTTTGAATGGAATCGATGATTGCCAGCTGGGGCTTTTCAATTTCGAGCGTTGTAAGAATGTCGCGCAGATTTGTTTCTGCGGCCAATTGTACAGGCGCGTCTGTGAGTCCAAGACGTTGCGCCCGCATACGGACTTGCGCACTGGCTTCTTCGCCGCTGACGTAAATGGTTTTCAGTCCTGATTTGGCGAACTCCGCTGCAGCTTGTAACAGCAAGGTTGATTTTCCGATGCCGGGATCACCGCCGACCAGTGTCGCAGAGGCGGGAACAAGGCCGCCCCCCAAAACGCGGTCCAATTCATCCAGGCCAGAGTTGGTGCGTGGGGGCGGTGCCTCTTCTGTGCTGAGGTTGGTGAGTTGCACCGCACGTCCGCGAACGGTGCCGAGGCCTGCTTTGGCGGGGCCTGAAGTGCTCAGACCTGCGTCCTCTACAATGGAATTCCATGCGCCACAGGCTTCGCAACGCCCCGACCATTTGGAGGTGATGTTGCCGCAGTCATTGCACGAGAAGGAGGGTTTTTTAGCCATGCGCCCTTGTGACGAAACTGTGCCGCGCCGTCAAACCAAACTCGCGCTATTCTGCGGCATGGGGCAGCGAGATTACCGTATCTTGAGGTGTTTTCGTCACGACTTCTAACGCAAGTGAGGGCAAGACGTTGGCCAGATCAGCGACCAAACGATCAATCTGGGTGCGCGCGACGCTTGCGTCCATTTCGACCTGGCTTAGCCAGCCTTTTAGCTAGGTCGAGACGAGCTTGGCTCCTTCTAAACGCAAGTTGAATTCGCCGATTTCGTGCTGGCGCTCTTTCAAAACAGTGCGCACGCGTTCGACTTTGCGATCGGAATAGATCACGGCAAGCTCAGCTGAAATATGGCTCATCTGTGAGGTCGCTTCCAACATCGCGGGTTCTAGCTGACCCAGGTCAGGATGGTCGCATAGAAAGCCCAATCGCTCGCGTACAGCATAAAATTCGCCCGACAGTTTGAACGCGCCGGAGCGATCCTCTGCATGCGCAATCGCATATGCTTAGCAACGTTTTCCATGCCAATCTGGAAGGAGCGGTGTGATGTCTAAAGCTTGGCGATGCGCTGATGCGAGGGCAGGAGAAAACACCAGCCGACAAGCAAGATACTGATGGCAGATTGCACCAGAATACCCGCCTAAGGGTAGATCGTTTCGCCAAAGGTAACAGACCAGTTTAGCCATTCCGCGTATCCAAAAGCGTAAGCGATGGTGTAAACGGTGGCGCTCGCAGCCAGCGCGATAAGCAAAAAGAACGTCAGGCGCTGCATGAGCCATGGCGCAATATGCCAAACATTGGCAAAAGCAAGCGTACGTAAACCCTCCAAAGGTTATAGGCGGATAATAGTCGACAGATCGCATGCTCATAGGGGGTATGATGCGCCTGGGCGCTCAAACTTTAATTTTCTTCTATTCAGACGCGGAATTCAGGATCGGTTATTGGATAATAAGCCCAAAAACAACTGGACTAAGATACACCCGGTAAACAAATACAATCCCCAAGCAGTCTCGATTCGGCCGACGCCAATTCCTTTTGCGACGGTGATATATACCGCAATTAGGAAAATGTCTGCCATGGCGAGCTTGCTGAGCAGACTGAGCGCAGGCTTGACCCGTGCGCTTAGCAGCCCGAAATGCAAAAGCGCGAGGCCAAGAGTTTTCACATAAGGTGCGAAGAGCGCGAAAAAGGTGACCATAAGCGCCAGCGCAACATCGCTTTTCCAAAGGCTTTGCAGACCAGAAATCACGCTGATTTCGCTCAGACCAAACAGCGGTAGCAGCCCTGCGCGCATAAGCGGGGCAAACCAGGCGATGGGAAAGGCGATAAGCAACGCCAAATTGATCAATTTGGGCAGGGTGTTCATAACAGCGTAAAGGCCCACAATCCGAAAAAGCCGAGCGCGCAGAGCAAGTGGAGAAGGTCCAGCCCCCACCATTTGCGTCCCTGAAGGCGATAGGTCAGTGCAAAGAGCAGGGACACAAGGACTGGCAAAGCCATGCCCGAGCCTGCGTTGAAAATACCTTGGTTTAGGATCAAAGAGGCCATACGCCCGATCCCTGTCCCATTGAGGCCCGCGATGGGTGGCACATACTTCGCAGCGATCCCGATGAGGGCGATGACAACAGTCGCAAGAGCAGCAATCCTTGACGGACCCTTGGCCACGAAGATGCGCACCAGTGCGAGCGCACCGATGACTTCGATATAGAAGAACGTCTTGATCATCAAAAATGTGAGGATCGTGTAGTTCGGTTCAAATAGGGTACTAAAATTGTTCACATTCGTAACGTGCCGGTTCAGGCCTTGTGATGCAAGTAGGGCGCTGGTCCGAATTTTCGTCGAAAATTCGTGGCCCTCTCGTTAGCGCACTGCCTCAATAGGCCCGTCAGCGCGTCCATGAATGAATTGCTCCAAATAGGGATCGCCCGCATGATCCATATCAGCGACCGCACCGCTCCATTGAATGACGCCGTCGTGCAGCATCGCGACATTATCCGCAATTGCGCGCACAGAAGTCATATCATGAGTGATCGTCATTGCCGTTGCCCCCATTTCAACAACGATTTCGCGGATCAGATCGTTAATCACGCCGGACATGATCGGGTCCAGTCCCGTTGTCGGTTCGTCAAAGAAAATGATCTCGGGCTCCGCCGCAATCGCGCGGGCTAGGCCTACGCGTTTTTGCATGCCGCCCGACAATTCTGCGGGCAGGCGATCGGCCACATCCGGCTTCAATCCAACGCGTCGCAATTTCTCAATCGCGATTTCGCGCGCTTCCTCTTTAGGACGCTTGAGCGCGCCGCGCATCAACCGAAAGGCAACGTTTTGCCAAACCGGTAGGCTGTCAAACAAGGCACCGCCTTGGAACAACATGCCAAAGCGCGCCAAAAAGGCGTCGCGTTCCGCCGTTGCCGCGTCTTGACCGTCCACCGTGATTGTCCCGCTATCTGGCGTTACCAAACCCAGCACCGACTTCAGCGCCACGGACTTGCCCGTGCCAGAACCACCAATGATCACCATCGAAGTGCCGCGCGCGATCTCTAGGTTCACGCCTTGTAAGACGTGATTGTTGCCAAAGGATTTTTTGACGTTGGCAAGCGTGATCATATCGAGAAAAACACCCCTGTAAGCACGAAGTTGGCCGCTAGGATAAGGATCGCAGCGGCTTCAACAGAGCCTTTGGTTGCTGCCCCAACCCCTTGCGCGCCTCGTCCTGAATTCATGCCGTAATAACAACCCATCAAGGTCGCGATTGTCCCAAAGACTGCGCCTTTAGCGAGCGACGAAAATACGTCTCGCGGTTCTAAGAAATCGAAAGTGTTCACAAGATAAGTGGTAGAGTTGAACTCCAGGGTGCCAGTGGCGACCAAGTAGCCGCCCAATATGCCGATCACATCGCCCACGCCCACCAAGACAGGGACGCAAATAAGGCCAGCCAAAACCCGTGGCACGGTCAAATATTGCATCGGATGGGTCGAGAGCGTGACCAAGGCATCGATCTGTTCGGTCACTTTCATCGTCGCAATTTCCGCGGCAATTGAAGAGGTTACGCGCGCGGCGATCATCAGGCCGACCAACACGGGCCCAAGTTCACGCACCATGCCAATCGCAACGATTTGCGGCACCACGGCTTCCGCGTTAAATCGTGCGCCCCCTGCGTAGATTTGCAAAGCAAGCGCGCCGCCAGTGAAGACCGCAGTAAGGCCGACCACGGGCAAAGAAAGCCAGCCAACATTCAAGATCGCGATGCCAAGCTCGCGCAGATAAAAGGGTCTGCGAAAGATGTGGTGCAGGGTGCTGAACGCGTAGATCGAGATACGCCCCAATGCGGCAAGCAGATTAAGCGCCGCAGCGCCAAGACTTGCGAGGGGGCGGGTGAGTATAGTCATCCCACATACCGACGGGAATAGCGCGCGCCCAGCGAAGTCAGGATTTCATAGCCAATCGTGCCCGCATTTTGCGCCAAAGTCTCGATAGATTGTTGCGGTCCGAGCAGTTCCAGCGCGCTCGGTAAATCGCTCACGTCCGTGACATCAATACAAATGCTATCCATTGAAATTCGGCCTGCAACAGGCACGGCGGTTCCATTGGCGAAGAAGTGGGTTTTTGGCCCCATCACCCGCAAAATGCCGTCCGCGTATCCACATGACACCGTCACAATGCGACTGTCACGCTCTGCAATCCACGTGTTGCCATAACCCACGCTTTCGCCTGCTAACACATCGCGGGTCTGGATGATCGGTAGAGACAGCGACACAACGGGTGTCGCATCGGCAAAGGGTAGCCCGCCGTAAAGGCCAATACCAGGTCGTGTCACATCGAAATGATACTCAGGCCCCAGCAAAATGCCACCAGTCGCGGCCAAAGAGCGGGGCGCATCAATGCCATCGGTCATCTCGATAAAGGCGGCCAATTGTTGCGCGTTCATTGGATGGCTCGGGTCATCCGCGCAGGCCAGATGGGACATGATCAGCATCGGGTTTTGCGGCAGGACCAGTGATCTCAAGGCTTCCCATTCGCCCGCTTCCATGCCGAGGCGATTCATCCCTGTATCAAGCTGGATGCCAAAGGGCGTGCCGGGCAGGGCTTCGAAGTGGCGGAGCATTTGATCAATGGAGCTGAGTAGCGGGATCAAATGCAAGTCTGCGATCATATCAGTGTCACCTGACATATGACCGGACAAAATGTAAATTTCGGGATCAGGCCCAATGGCTTGCCGGATGTCTGCCGCTTCTTCAGCCACGGCGACAAAGAACTTGCGCGCGCCGGTTTGGGCCAAGCGCCGTGCGGCCCGCCCGATGCCAGTTCCGTATGCGTCGGCTTTGACGACAGCGCCGGTTTCGGCCGTGCTGAAGCGGTCAAGCGCGCTCCAGTTCGCGGCTATTGCCGCCAGATCGATTGATAAAGTTCCAGTTCCCATAAGGTGATGTGTTTGCCACGACAGGGCTGCGCGTCAAGGGTAAAAGGTCACTCGCGATAGAGCGATCGCCTTCGCCAGCCGCAATCGGGCAGATCTGCGCAGGTGATCACAGCCATTTTGGCCAACATTTGGCTGACAGTATTAGTAAGTGACACATCGCTGTCAAAGCTGTTGTAAATGAGGCCCGCATGAACCGAAAGCGCCTCCTCCATCACGGCTGTCCAGCTTGGATCTGCCGCGCTGGTTTCTTCGGCCGTATAAATCAGATGGGTCACATCGGCCGCATAAGCGCTTTGTTTGTCTTCGCTAAATGCTGGGCTTTGTCCGGGATCGCTAAACTGCGGGTGCTGCATAGAAAGCGCCAAATGCTCGCGGTATAAATCGCGCGCGCCTTGCTCTAGGGTTTGTTGTTGCGCCGCATCGATTTGTAGCTTGACTCCAAACTAAAGCGAGGATCGCGATCAGCACCGTAATCAGTGCAGGGACCGCTTCGATGCTGTCTGCGTTGCGTTTGAACCAAGTCATCGGGTGTCCTCAGCAGGTTTGTGCGCGTCATAAGTTGCTTCCAATTCGCCGCGTAGAAATGTGCCAAAGTTGATTGGTTCAAACCGTGAAGTGTTACCTGACATTGGTGTAATCATTGCGTTGACATGCGGGTCGTAAAAGAACGGGCAAGAGTAACGTTCGCGTCCGCTGGTATTGATCACCCGGTGCGGTGTTGATCGCAAAACCCCGCCGGAGAGGCGATGCAGCATGTCGCCAACATTCACTACAAAAGCATCTTCGCGCGGCGGGACATCGATCCATTTGCCCTCAGGCGCAAGCACTTGCAAGCCGCCGACATCGTCCGTGGCGAGGAAGGTCAAAGCGCCGAAATCCGTATGCGGGGCAGAACCATATAAATCCTCTGCGCGCTGTGCGGGCGAAGGGGGATAGTGCAGCAAGCGCAACCATGTGGTGGGCGGGTCAAACATCTCAATCGCGCTGGGGTTTGTATCGATGGCCCGCAAAGCGATCTGCATCAAGCGGTTGCCGAGCGTGCACATTTCGCTGTGATACTGCTCTAGCGTGGTGCGAAATCCGTTGAGGGCCGGCCACTTGTTAGGGCCGGACAAATAGACATCGGGCATGACAGTTTCATCTTCGCGCATCATCATGAAGCTGCTGGATTGGTTGGGCTTGGTGACCTTCGCCAAGGTAGAATTTACATCCGTTGAAGCGGCCATCGGGATATAGCCGCGATGGGTGTGATCCACCTCGACTCTGCGCTTTTGTGCCTCTGGCAAAGAATGAAATTCTGCGGAGGCGTCAAACAACGCAGTGCGCATTGCAGGATCAATGCCGTGGCCAATCAGATAGGCAAAGCCGACTTCGCTATAGACTTTGAGAAATTCGCGCTCGATGTCAGGGGTGCGCAGATCAAGGACGGGGATCGCGGCTGTCATGCGTTTGGCAGCTGTTGGGGCGCGCAATGGATACCACCGCCAACCTCGCCAAGTACATCGACGTTCAGCGTTACGATCTCACGACCCGGATTATGACGCGCCAATGTAGTGCGCGCGATGTTATCTGTTTCACGATCCCCGAATTCCGCGACGACCACAGCGCCATTACAGGCGTAGAAGTTTGCATAGGAGGCCACGAAATCGATGCTTTTCACGCGGCGATACTCAGGCTCTGGGATCACCACAAGCTCTAACCCTGCGATCTTGAGAATGTCGCAGGTTTCATAAGCAGCGGCGTGAAAAGGGTCTTCCCAATCGGGATTATCCGGCTGGTTGATCAACGCGCGGCACGCACGTGTGAAGCGCGCCAGTGAATCAATGTTATAATCAGCGATATCTTTACCCCAAACGCCATCCGCCCAGCTCACCCACTTCGCGCCGTAAGCAGTCAGCAAGCGGCGCTCAATCGCGTCGCGGCTTAACCCTAGGTTGCGGTTCTTGTTCACCCAAGAACTCTCATGCACGATAGGTAGCCCGTGCCCGTCATGCTCCACCCCCCCGCTTCGCCTTTTAAACCGCTCTCCACCGGATCAAACGCCAAACGATCCGCAATCGCGCCAGCAACTTTGCCGTCGTGCGCATGCACCTGTTTGTTACTCCAGCCATTTAATTCTAGATGGCTGACAACACGCTTCGATCCTTTATGGGCAATCAAAGGCCATGCATCGCGCGCCCAAAGATCTTCCGCGGGGACATCCCAAAGCGTCACGTCGCGGCTGAGCAGCTTTTTTGCAGGGGCCTGATCAGAGGCAGCGGCGAGCATGATCACAGGCTCGAATGCGGCGATTGCATTGGCGATATTGGCGATTGTGTGCTGCAAGATATCCAGAAACGCCTTTTTGGGATGAAATTTTCGACTGGCTGGCCACATCATGAAGGTCGCTTCGTGAGAACCTTCTTCGGGGCGAACGTGGAGAGGCAGGCTGGCCGTTGCAGGACCCGCCATTGAAAGTGCTGCACTCGCCGCGAGAAAATTGGGTCGCTTCATGGGTACGCACTCCGTCTTCGTAAGGCCCAAATTGCAACGTGCAAAAGTGTGCAGCAGATGATCCAGAGCGCACCCGTTGAGAGTGATATGAAAGGGGCCGTCGCTCCAAAGGCAGCGCCTAACAACATGCCTTTGAGTAGCGCGAAGACTGTGCCGACAAACGCGCCCGCCAATCCGCCCGATATCCACGCCGCCAAAGGTGTCAGTAGCGTGCCAAGTAAGCCTTCACGACCAAACCAACCGCTCATTAGAAAGCCAGCGAGAGCTGCACCAAGGGAGGAGAGGGCGAGGAACAAAAGGTCCTTGCTCGTTACATTTTCATGCGGTGCATTTTCCAATGCTAAGATGATTGCGCTTGCTGTTACCGCACCAAAGAGAGCGGCCCAAAGCCGGAAAAGCCAACTGTCAGCGCGCAACCAATCCATGGCTTGGTGCAACATCACTTGGCTTGGAGTGGGCTTAGAAGCTTTGATCGTCCGATCCTACCTGCCAGGATTTCGCCAAATTGCCAAAGCGCGTGAATTGGGCCTCGAAACTAAGTTCCACCGTGCCAATGGGGCCGTGACGTTGCTTGCCGATGATCACTTCGGCTTTGCCATGCAGGCGGGACATGTCGTCCTGCCACTGCGCCATTGCTTCAAGGTTGTCATCATCGGGCTTTTCACGTTCTTTGTAATACTCACCGCGATAGACGAACATTACGACATCCGCGTCCTGCTCAATCGAGCCTGATTCACGTAGGTCAGAGAGTTGCGGACGCTTGTCTTCGCGGTTTTCAACCTGACGCGAGAGCTGGGAGAGGGCAATCACGGGGATCTGCAATTCCTTTGCGATGGCTTTGAGGCCCATGGAAATCTCGCCAATCTCTTGGACACGGTTTTCCGACGTGCCGCGCACCAGTTGGAGGTAGTCGATGATCAACACATCCAAACCGTGTGTGCGCTTCAGGCGACGCGCGCGGGCAGAAAGCTGTGCAATCGGGATCGCGGCGGTGTCGTCTATGTAGAGCGGGCATGCCTCGAGCTCTTTCGCGGCTTCAACGAAACGGCGGAATTCAAACTCTTCCATGTCGCCTTGGCGGATCTTGTGGGATGAAATTTCAGACGCCTCGGATAAAATACGTCCGGCGAGCTGCTCGGCGCTCATCTCAAGCGAGAAGAAGCCGACGACGCCACCATCCACAGCCCCTTCTGTGCCATCGGCGAGCTTGCCCTGTCGGAAAGCTTTGGCGATGTTGAAGGCGATGTTGGTGGCGAGCGATGTCTTACCCATAGACGGGCGACCCGCGAGGATCAGAAGGTCGGATTTATGCAAACCGCCCAGCATTTTGTCCATATCGCTAAGGCCTGTGGAGACACCTGCCATGCCGCCCCCGCGCTCATAAGCGGCATTGGCCACGTTCACCGCATCGGTGATTGCGCGCAAGAAGGACTGAAACCCACTGTCAGAGCTGCCTTTTTCTGCGAGCTTATACAGCTCTTGCTCCGCCTCAACGATTTGCTCTGCGGGTTCAGACGCGACATCGACGCGCGCGGCTTTCGAGGCGATATCACGCCCAAGGCCCATCAATTCGCGCCGGATCGCAAGATCATAGATGATCTGCGCATAATCGCGTGCGGCAAAAGCCGAAATCGCAGCGCCCGCGAGACGGGCAAGATATGCGGGGCCACCGAGTTCTTTCAGACCCTCATCATCTTCAAGAAACGCCTTGAGCGTGACGGGGGAAGCCAGATTGTTCTTCGCGATACGCGTGGCGGCGACTTCATAGATGCGCTGATGCACGGGATCAAAGAAATGGCGCGGCTGGATGATCGACGCGACGCGGTCATAAATATCGTTGTTTGTCAGGATCGCGCCCAGCAATTGTTGTTCGGCCTCAATGGAATTAGGCATGGTTTCAGCGGTGGCAACATCCACCTGCGTTTGATTGATTGACGCGATTTCGTTCATGACAGACCCCTCACATTCCCCGATGTGTTCTTACAAAACGGACGGGGGCAGGTGCAAATTGTATGTTTCTGTGGATAACCCGAAATCACGCGGAAAACCACAGTATGTTGTGGGTGCGCGCGGATCGTCGCTTAGTCCTTGTGGTTAAAAAAGAACTAACGTGTTGAAGATCAGATTAATTTTCCGGATGCCTTAGGCCTTTTTGTGGGCATCCTGCCATGCACGCGGATTATTGAGGAACGCTTCGACGCCTGCCAAAGTCTCCGCATCAAACGCGCCTTGCGCTTTTGCTTCTGCCAGCACATCCCACCATGTACACAGGTGATGCAAGGTAACCCCGTGATCCCCGAGCGTTTTTTCGGTTTCAGGGAAAATGTCGTAGTAAAAGATCACAGCCGTATGCGCGCAACTCGCGCCGGATTCACGAATCGCATCGACGAAATTGAGTTTGGAGCCCCCATCTGTCGTGAGATCCTCGACCAGTAGAACACGTTGGCCTTCGCTCATATCGCCTTCGATCCGAGCACCGCGTCCGTGCCCTTTCGGCTTTTTGCGCACATAGGTCATGGGCAGTGCCATCCGTTCGGCCACAAGGGCCGCGTAAGAAATACCCGCGGTTTCACCGCCTGCGATATTGTCGAACGCCTCAAAGCCTGCGTTGCGCATGACTGTGACGGTCATGAAGTCCATCAGCGTTGATCGGATGCGCGGATAAGAATTGGGTTTGCGGCAGTCAATGTAGGTCGGGCTTGGCAGGCCAGACGAGAGAACGAAGGGTGTTTCAGCGTTGAAATGCACCGCTTTGATTTCAAGCAGCATCCGCGCGGTGAGGCGGGCGATTTCGGATTGGTTGGGGAAGCTGGAAGGGATCATAGCAGTGCTCTTATTTGTGGGTGCGGGGCGAGGGTTCAGCCCCTCACGCTCCCCGGGGTATTTATGGAAATAAAAAGATCAAGGGGTGACAGACCACTCGAGCGCGAAACCCGGATCGAAGACCGTGACTTCACCGACACCTGTGATGATTTTCTCAGGGTAGGTTGGCGGGGTTTTGGCGAGGGTGATGTGGTCTTTGTTCGGGGCAAGGCCGTAGTGGGCAGGGCCATTGAGGGAGGCGAAAGCTTCTAGCTTGTTGAGCGCGTTTTGCTGGTCGAACATATGGGCGAGGATCGACATGGTGTTAGTAGCGGTAAAGCAGCCCGCGCATCCGCATGCGTTTTCTTTCAGCACATCCGTATGAGGGGCTGAATCCGTGCCAAGGAAGAAGCGCGCCTCGCCAGAGGTGGCAGCATCAACCAGCGCTTCGCGGTGCAGTTCTCGTTTTGCCACGGGCAAGCAATAGTAGTGCGGTTTAATCCCGCCCACGAGCATGTGGTTGCGGTTGATGACCAAATGGTGCGTGGTGATCGTCGCGCCGAGGCTGTCGTCTTGGGCACGCGCGTAATCAACTGCGTCTTTGGTGGTGATATGTTCCATCGTGACCTTGAGGCCGGGCGTGGCGTGTCTGATGGGATCAAGAATCTTGTCGATGAAGACGGCTTCGCGATCGAAGATGTCAACCTCTGGATCGGTCACTTCGCCGTGCAGACACAGCGGCAAACCGATCTCAGCCATCACATCAAGAACCGGCTGTACACGCGCGAAGTTGCGCACGCCACTGGCGGAATTTGTGGTTGCACCCGCGGGGTAGAGTTTGACCGCTTTGATCAAGCCGCTCGCGTGTGCAGCGCGCATATCCTCCGGGTCCGTATCCTCTGTCAGATAGAGGGTCATCAAAGGCTCGAACGTCATACCCTCGGGGAGTGCTGCGAGAATGCGCGCTCGGTAGGCAAGCGCGTCCGCGCTTGTTACCACAGGTGGCACGAGGTTGGGCATAATGATAGCACGTGCGAAATGACGTGCAGTTTCAGGCAAGACCGCGCGCAGCATATCGCCATCGCGCAAGTGAAGATGCCAATCGTCAGGGCGGCGGAGTGTGAGGCTATTTGTCATGCTGGTTCGCATACACCGAAGCTGCGTGAAGGGCTAGGGGTTTGCGTGTTGTCTTGCTTGGGGATAATGCTCTGTGCAGCCAATAGGAGTCGCGTCATGATTTTCACCTTAATCGTCGGTTTTGTTGTCGGAGTGTTTTTCGCGCAAGCGAGCGGGTTTTTGAACGGCGTGCTAAAGCGCGCTGGAATCGATTTGGATGACGCACAATCAAATATTGTGACGTTTGCGCTGGTGCTTGCGGGGGCCGCGATTATTTTATCTTTGATCGGTGTACGCAATTATCCGGTCTTGCTGTGTATCGGTGCGGTCATTGGTGTCGCACGAAAGTCGCTTTTGGCACGGGTGTCCTCTCTGCGCTCTTAATTAAGACGGCTGTCCTAAATCACATCTACGCACATTCACCCGAAGACGTTTGGCGGGTCGTCACTGATTTTGGCTGCTTGCAAGACGCTGTGCGCGGATTGCTCATGTTTGAAGGGCTGCCCGAAGGATCGCTCCAAGAACGTCAGGTCGTGGATGTGAAAGTGTCCATGTTCGGGGTTTTGCCCGCACAACCCTACCGCATGGAGTTCATCGCTTTTGATCCCAAAAATCTCACCTTCACCTCAAACGAGGTCGGCATGGGTATCAAACACTGGCAACATCGCCTGTGTATCGTGCCGCGTGCCAACGGCGCTGAGTTGATTGATGAAATCGAAATTGAGGCAGGATGGCGTACTGGCATGGTCGCAGCTTGGGCGCGGTTTATGTATGCGCGCCGACACGGGCCGCGCGTGCGTATGCTTGCTGTTCAGTCGGCTTACGGTGTTTGGGGCGTTTGATCGGCGATGAATGCTGCGATTTTCTCGCTACGTTTTTTAAAGCGGGGCGCCAGCAGTTTCGTCGTAGCATGATCGCAGACGGCTTTGGCGAATCCCCATCGCTTCACATCTTCTAGATCCCCGAGGAGCGCGCGCAAGTAAGTGCGATCACGGCGGCGCAGGCGATGCAGACGATAGAATTCGGCAGGAACAGAGGTTTCTGAGCCGACTGCAACGAGCAGGGGATAAAGAATTTCAAGGCGCATCATTTGCAAATCAAGCGCGACGCCAAAGTAGGGCATTCGCAATTTATCAACGTTCGCTCGCGTGAAAAGTGCTGTATGCATCGCGTCCAATTCAATGCGCGGGTCATATATGACCGTCGCACGTGCAGCAGCGTCTAGCATGTCGGGCGCATAGCCATAGCGATCACTAAAACTGACGCGGCGCATGCGACGAAAGCGATCATCCCATTCGCTGACCCGTGGATCAAGGCTGGCTTGCGGACTCAGCGCAAGGACATGTGCACCCGGCGCGGCAACAGAAAAGGCGCAAGCCGCGTAGCCACAAGATCCTGCGCCGTAAAAGATCACACGGTCAAAGTCTTCAAAAAAGCCATCATCGACCAGGCGGTCAAAATACCGAAAGACGGACGGGTCGCGGAACCAAGTTTTGCCGTCACTGAACAAGCTCAACAGAGACCAGTCGTGTTCACGTACCATTTCAAAGCCGATGGGATGTGATTTGTTTTTCATCGATTGAACCGATTGTACAGTTTCAAACGTTACCAGCAGTGTTTTGCCAGCATCAATAAATGCCGCATTGTGCTTGGCACTAAGGGGTTGGAAATATCCGACCTCATCCGCAAGCTCCTCAAGGGCACCAAGCCATGCCTGACCGGTCTGGCTCGGTAGTGATTCATTGAGCATTTGATGCGTTTCTGGCATTGGATCGGCTCCTGCACGATTCGTAAAGCCCGTCTTTTTCAGGCTATCCATGATGAATGTGGCACACAAATGGGGCAGCATTGGGAAAAGGGTGCGCCTAAGGTTTGTCAAATTGCGGCGATTTCAGCCTCGCTTTGCATTGCCACTGGGCGCGAATTGGCGCAAGTTTCGTGCTCACCGGATGGCAAGAAAACCAAATAGGATTGCGCCTAATGAACGATGCCCGTTTTAATCAAATCCCCGAACAAGCGCTTGCTTGGCATCGTGCTGGGCTGGGTGCGGCTTTGGCAACTGTGATCGAAACTTGGGGCAGCGCACCGCGCCGTGTGGGCAGTCAATTGGCGATCAACGGGCGGGGCGAAATTGTCGGATCTGTCTCGGGTGGTTGTGTTGAAGGGGCGGTCATCGTTGAGGCGCAAGAAGCGATCAAAAAAGGCGATGTGCTTGAATTGGAGTTCGGGGTTTCGGACGATGATGCGTTTGCGGTGGGCTTGGCCTGCGGTGGCACGATCCGTATTTTGGTGGAGCCCATTGGCGCGGCCCTAAGTGAAGAAATTCTGGCCCAATTGGTAGCCGCGCGCGCGGCGCGAGAGCCCGTGGCCTATGTCGCAGACCTCGACAGCGGTGCGCGTGCTTTGCAACGCGACGGGTTCGACACGCGATTTGCGATGGATCGCTCGGGTTTTGAACGCGAAACACGGCAGTTCGTGGCCATCCAAAACCCGCCTTTGCGTTTAATTATCGTCGGGGCCGTGCATATCGCGCAAGCGCTGGTGCCGATGGCGCAAATGGCGGGGTACGATCCGTTGGTGATTGATCCACGCGAAAGCTTCGCAGCCCAAGCGCGGTTTCCTGATGTGGAAATCTCAAATGAGTGGCCAAGTGATGCGGTGGAAGCCACTGGTCTTGATGCGCGCACCGCACTTGTTTTGTTGACCCATGATCCCAAGCTTGACGACCCTGTTTTGCACCATGCGCTGACTTCAGACGTGGCCTATATAGGTGCGCTTGGATCCAAGCGTACGCAGGCCAAGCGGTTGGAACGCTTGCAGAACGCAGGGTTCACTTCAGAACAATGCGCGCTTATTCATGGACCGATTGGCCTAGATATCGGCGCGAGCAGCCCGTCTGAAATCGCGATTTCGATCATTGCCGAGATGACGCAAGTGCTCCGCAAAGGCCTCGCATGATTTTTGCCGAGCGCCCAACAACAGACACGCAGGGCAGTATTTTGGCCCATTCTATAGAGCTGCCAAAGGGACGACTACGCAAGGGAGCGGTGGTGGCTGTGGAACACATCGACGCGTTGCTGAATGCGGGCATCGAACGGGTGACGGTCGCCACTTTGGAAGTGGGCGATGTCGAAGAAAACGACGCCGCGCGACGACTTGGGGAGGCTCTTTTGGACGGGGCAAACGGGCTTCGCGCAACCGCCGCCGCGACAGGACGGGTGAACATTATGGCGGATCATGCGGGCGTGGCACTTTTGGATGTGGAGCAGCTCACGCAGATGAACGCCCTGAACCCGATGATCACTTTCGCGAGCGTGCCTGATCACCATCAAATGCATCAAGGCGGAATGTTGGGGACGGTGAAAATCATCTCTTATGCCGTGCCGGATATTGATTTGGAAGCGGCCTGCGCGCTGGCGAGCGGAGCGGTCAAGCTCGCCGCACCCACTTCGATGAGCGTGTCGCTGATCATCACACAAATCCGCGAAAATGCGGATGAGACGAAAGCAATCGCAGCCACCGAGGCCCGTTTGAACGCACTAGATGCGCTTTTGGTCGAAACGGTGACGTGCCCACATGGAATCGCACCGCTCACGAGAACGATCCAGAAGGCGCAGGGCGATCTCATTCTTATTTTGACTGGCTCTGCAACGTCGGACCCTGCTGATGTGGCGCCTGCCGCGCTTGTCAACGCGGGGGGGCATCTGATCCGCTTTGGAATGCCGGTTGATCCCGGAAACCTTTTGTTTATCGGTGATTTAGACGGGCGCAGTGTGATTGGCCTGCCGGGATGTGCGCGTTCGCCCGCATTGAACGGCGCTGATAAAGTATTGAGCCGTGTGCTTTGTGGCGTGCCTGTCAGCAGCGCAGATATTGCAGGTATGGGTGTCGGTGGGTTGTTGAAAGAAATACCGACGCGGCCACGCCCAAGGCGGGCCAAATAGGATTCGCATAAGTTGGGTGTTTTGATGTGCTGCGCGGGACCCCACATCGACGAGAGTTTAGGCATCCCACAAAACCGATCTTTGAAAACAAAAAGTCCGGCACATTGGCCGGACTTTCAGGGTTTTAAAAAAGGCTCGGATTATTTCGGTAATGGGCCGATCAACATTACCATCTGACGGCCTTCCATCTTTGGGAAGTTCTCGACACGGCCATGTTCTTTGGTGTCGGCAGCAACGCGCTCTAACAACTCGCGACCAAGGTTAAGGTGCGCCATCTCACGACCGCGGAAACGCAAAGTGACTTTCACTTTATCTCCGTTTTCCAAGAACTTATAGACGTTGCGCATCTTCACTTCATAGTCATTCGTATCCGTGTTTGGACGGAACTTGACCTCTTTGATCTCGATGATCTTCTGCTTCTTACGCGCTTCGGCTTCACGCTTTTGCGTCTCGTATTTGAACTTACCAAAGTCCATAATTTTGCAGACGGGCGGATTGGCGTTGGGGGAAATTTCCACCAGATCAAGACCAACTTCTTCGGCCATGATCAGGGCTTTTGCAGGGTGGATTACCCCAACGTTTTCACCTTCTGCGCCAATCAGGCGGATCTCAGGAGAGCGGATTTTATCGTTAACACGAGGTCCGGTGTCGCGCTGTGGTGGCGCATTGTGTGGTCTGCGGGCTATGGTATTTATCCTTAGATGGCTTTAAATTCAAAGCCGTAGGATAAAGGTTGCGTGCGCAGTCTTCAAGCGCCAAATCGCTGATCTTGGGTCGTTTGGGCATGTTTTACCCTTGTGTTTAAACGCGCAAGCGCTCATTTCGCGATCGCAGCATTCAGGAACGTGTGCTGAATGCGAAAAGTTTATCTCAAGGGAAAGTTTCATGAAGAATTTGATTTGGGTTGTCCTGGCAGCTGTCGTGTTGGGCGGCGGTTACATGGTTTACGCCAACAACGCAGCTGAGAAAGCCGCGATGGCGCAAGCTGAAGCAGACAAAGCCGCAGAAGTTGCCGCCGCTGCTGCAGAAGCCGCCAAATTAGCAGAGGCTGCAGAGGCCGAAGCTGCCGCTGCAAAGCTTGAAGAAGAGGCCGCGGCTGCTGCTGCGAAGCTCGCAAAAGAAGCGAAAGCCGCTGAAGAAGCTGCCGCTGCTGCTAAGGTAGAAGAAGAGGCGGCCGCCGCTGCTGCGAAGCTGGAAGAGGAAGCCGCTGTCGCTGCAAAAGCAGAAGCCGATGCCGTGGCAGCCGCCGCCGAAGAAACTGCCGCCGCTGAAGCTGCGGAACCAGCAACCGCAGAAGCCGCAGAAGCAACAGAAACAGTAGCCGCTGCAACAGAAGAAGCTGCTGGCGGCATGGCTGATTTGCTGACACCAGAAGGCTTCAACTTGGACAAAGTCGGTGAGATGATAGATGGTTCCGAGCTTGGCGCTTTGAAGAAAACTGCGCTTGGCATGTAAGTCAAAGCCCTGCTTTGTTGAAACCCTAAAACTTCGCATTTCGGTGCGGGGTTTTTTCTTGCCAAATCGCGTCCGAACAAGCTCCATTGCAGGTGTAAAGGAGCTGATATGCACATAATGAAACTTTCAGGATCCTTTGGCGTTGAAATCACATCGATTAATTTGAATGCTCTCTCGAAGGATTGGTTCATCTCTCTGCGCGATGCACTTTTCAGCTACGGCGTCGTTGTGATCCGAAATCAATCCCTCACACCGGATGCACATATTGCACTGGCAAAGCGGTTTGGCACCGTCGACATAAACCGTTTTTTACTCCTGTCGCGAGTCATCCCAATATAGCCGAAGTGCCCACATCGCCCGATATGAAGCGGGTTATCGGCGGGACGTGGCACACGGATCATTTTTATGATCCGGCCCCTGCAATGTGCTCGATCCTCGCAGCGCGCACATTTGCCGCCCTTTGGTGGGGATGCTTTGTTTGCCTCCATGACTGCCGCTTGTGAAGGTTTAAGTACTGGCTTGAAGGCGACGCTGCTTAATTTGAACGCTATACATTCCGATGGCAGTTTTGCAGAGAGCAAAGTTGGTATTGATGCGGAAACTTCGGCCTTTCGTGCGCCGACAAAACACTCGGTCGTCATTGCGCACCCCGATACTGGCGCGCCTTGTCTTTATGTAAACGGCGATTTCACGGTTCAGTTTGAGGGGTGGAGTGCTTAGGAAAGTGCGCCTTTGTTGGCCATGCTATATGCTCATGCGACACGGCCCGAATATACCTGCGCATTGCATGGAAAGAGAGCTGCATCGCAATCTGGGATAAACTTTTGGTCCAGCATTCAGCCTGTGCGGATTACGCTGCCCATGCGCGTTTGATGCATCGCATCACGATAGAAGGTGTGCCGCTGGCGCGCTACTGGTCTGTGGGTTAACCATCAGATGATATTCGCTAAAACGTTTCGCTCGCGAAACGTTTTCGTAGGGTGCGTGATATCACGCACCCTTTGATGTCAGTCCAGAAACGCCTTCTCAACCACATATTGCGCTGGCTTTGAATTCGCCCCTTCTTCAAGTCCTGCCGCTTCCAGCATCGCTTTGAGTTCAAGATTAAACGCAAGATTGCCGCAAATCATCGCGCGGTCGTTTTCCGCACTTAGTGGTTCTACACCCAGCTCTGCATAGGCGTCGCCAGAGTTGATCAGATCAGTGATCCGCCCCATTTTCGCGCTCTCTTCGCGCGTCGTGGTGGGGTAGTATTTGATCTTTTTCCAAAACTCATCGCCAATCACCTCGTTGAGCAATTCATCATGCTCCAAGGCCTCGATCAGCTCGCGTCCATAGGTCAGCTCACCCGCAGTGCGGCAGGTGTGTGTAATGATCACCTCGTCGTAATCCTCATAGGTTTGAGGTTCGCGAAGAAGCGACGCAAAGGGCGCGAAGCCCGTGCCTGTCGCAAAGAACCACAACCTTTTGCCGGGGATCAGCGCGTCATGCACCAATGTGCCCACAGGTTTGGGGCGCAAAATGATCTCGTCGCCCACTCCGATGTGTTGCAATTTGGAGGTCAGCGGGCCGTCGGGCACTTTGATCGAATAAAATTCAAGCTCCTCATCCCATGACGGCGAGGCGATGGAATAAGCGCGCAAAAGTGGTTTCGCTTTGCCGGTTTTCTCGTTCACGTCGCCCATAAGGCCAATCATCACAAACTCGCCCGAGCGAAAGCGCATGGAAGCGGGGCGCGTCATGCGAAACGAGAACAGGCGATCCGTCCAATGTTTCACCTGTGTCACGGTTTGTGCGTCAGGAAGCGTGGGCGTCTTAGGGGCGGTTTGAGTGGTCACGGAGGTCATCTCATTCATATGTGTACAAACGGAATTTAAGTTCCGTTTCCTCGTGTAATATGGATTTTCTGTTTTGGGAAGGGTAGGCGCGCGGCCTAGCCGCGTAGGCGTGCCTGATAGTCGTCCGCTTGCCAATCGCTACGCGCAAGCCAATCCGGCTCAGGCTGGCGCTGCGCAAGGCTTGCGTTGATCTCAACCTCGTCAAAGCCCGCGCGGCGAGCCATGGCGTATTGATCTGCGATAATGTGCCCCTTTGCACGCAAGCGACCTGTGTAGCCGCGCAGGCGCAACTGACGCGCGATGGTAAAGCCACGCCCATCTGCGAAACTGGGAAAGTCCACGCGGATCATCGTGATTTGATCCGAAATCTCCAGTGTTGTTGGGTCAACTTCACTGGCAAGATCTAGTGCGGTGATACCGTCAAACCCAGCGGTGAAATCATCAAGGTTAAAGCCTGTGTCAGTGATCAATGTGTTCATCTTAAAACTGCCTTTTCTGAGATCGCGTCCTGCTTCAAGGCGCGGGAAATGTGAATGCCGCATTCGTCTTTGGCTGTGCCGCGCCAACGCCCGGTTCTAGGATCCTCGCCGCTTAGTGTGGCACTTGTGCAAGGCGAGCAGCCGATAGAAAGAAAACCACGTGCGACCAAAGGATGCGGCAAAAGGGCGTGATCGCGCATGTACTGCGCCACATCTTGGGCGCTCCAATGGGCTAATGGATTAATCTTGAGCTGTTGGCTTTGGCCGTCGATCTCAAACACATTCATCTTGGCGCGGCTAACACTTTGATGACGTTTGCGTCCTGTAATCCAACCGTCAAACCCCTTGAGCGCGAGGGTCAAAGGCTGGGTCTTGCGAAGGTCGCAACAGGCATCGGGAGCATGGGAGTAGAGCGCGCCGTAAGGGTCGGCCTCTGCAATGGCATTGGCGTCAGGTTTGATCGTTCTGAGGTCTTGTAAGCCAAGTTCGCTCGCGAGTTCACGCTGGTATTGTAAGGTTTCATTAAAATGTTTGCCTGTGTCTAAAAACAACACCGGCATGTCAGGGACAACCTGTGCCGCAAGGTGTAGCAGCACAGCTGAATCTGCACCAAAGCCAGAAACCAGCGCGATTTGTCCAACTTGTGGATCGCTTTGCCCAAGACGGATCGCGCTTGTGGCCTCTAATGCACGATGTTCGCGCGAAAGACGCTCATTTAGTGGCTCATGCGGCATTTGCGCGAGCTTTCTCATCGGTGTAAAGCGCCGCTTTGAAAGGGGCGAGGCCTAGGCGACGGTAGGTTTGGATGAAGATTTCTTCGTCATTCTCGCGGAGCTCAATATAGGTCGCTACCAGACGTTCAATCGCTGGGATGATGTCATCCGCTGAGAAACCCGGTCCCGCCCGTTCGCCAATCGTGGCAGTTTCTGTGTGATCGCCGCCAAGCGTGATCTGGTAGCTTTCCACGCCAGCACGATCGAGGCCGAGAATGCCGATATGGGCTACATGGTGATGGCCGCAGGCGTTAATGCAGCCGGAAATTTTAATCTTCAACTCGCCAATTTCATGCTCGAGTTTCAACTCGTCAAAACGGGTCGCAATTTGCTGCGCAATTGGAATAGAGCGTGCAGTCGCAAGGGCGCAGTAATCCATTCCGGGGCAAGCGATGATGTCGGAGATCAGACCGATGTTAGCCGTGCCCAAGCCGTTTGCTTTAAGGATGTTATGCACCTCTGGCAGGTCGGACTTATGGATATGGGGGAGGATCACGTTCTGCTCGTGAGAGATGCGCAACTCATCATGACCAAAGCGCGTGGCAATATCCGCAAGCACACGCATTTGAGCAGAACTCGCATCGCCCGGTGTCGCGCCATGAGCTTTCATGGAGACGGTCACGATCGCATAGCCGTCCGCCTTGTGGTCGTGCAGATTTGTATCAGACCAAGCTCGGAACACGGGGTCGCTTTTGTAGGCGGCCTCATACGTCTCAATAGGTTTCACCGCGAAATTAGGCGCGGCGAAAGCGGCCTCAATCCCTTTGAATAACTCCTGATCAATGCCGTTGAAGCGGGCTTTGATCGCAACAAAGCGCTCGTTAACGAGGTCGCGGATTTTGTCTAAGCCGTTCTCGTGTACGGTGATTTTGATGCGGGCTTTGTATTTGTTGTCGCGACGTCCAAGCAGGTTATAGACGCTCACGATCGCCTCTAGATACGGCAGTAGATCTTCACGTGGCAAGAACTCAGCGATGACTTTACCAAGCATCGGTGTGCGGCCCAGACCACCGCCAACAATAATTTCAAAACCTGCGACACCGCCGCGTTCGAGCATGCGCAGCCCGATATCATGCGCACGCGTTACGGCGCGATCGCTCTCGGACCCTGTAACGGCTACTTTGAATTTGCGTGGCAGGAACTGGAACTCGGGGTGATCAGTGGACCATTGACGGATCAGTTCGGCCACAGGGCGTGGATCGGCAATTTCATCGGCGGCAGCACCCGCGAAATGGTCCGCGGTGACATTGCGGATGGTGTTGCCAGATGTCTGGATCGCGTGCATTTCCACGGTCCCAAGTTCGTCGAGCATATCGGGAATATCGCGCAACTCAGGCCAATTGTATTGGATGTTCTGGCGCGTGGTGAAATGGCCATATCCCTTGTCATACTTGTCCGCGAGATGCGCGAGCATATTCATTTGTCCGCTGTTGAGCGTGCCATAAGGAATGGCCACACGCAGCATGTAAGCGTGAAGTTGCAAATAAACGCCGTTCATTAGGCGCAGGGGTTTGAATTCATCCTCGGTCAGATGGCCGGCTATGCGGCGCTCCACTTGTGCGCGGAACTGTGCGTTGCGCGAGGCGAGAAAGCTCTTGTCGAAATCACTATATGCGTACATCAGAATTGCTCCTGTTTGCCATGTGCGTAATTGGACGGGCCTTTGCGGCGAAAGGCCTCGCGAAAGTGGGTTGGTTCAGGGCCGTCTGGGCCGTCTTGCATGTCCGCAAGGTAGGCTCCGACGATCACGCCTGTTTGCGCTTGGGCTTGCAGCAGGCGTAGGTCTGCGTCGGCTTCATCCATCAGCAAAACCGCGTCTTTCAAGGAACGCGTCCAACGATCATCGTTGGTGAGGTAAACAACATCGCCCTCTAAAAGCGCGTTTGCGGTGACGACTTTGGGCGTGAAAGAATGGGACATTATGCGAATTCCTCTTGTGGGAGATCGGCGAGTGAACTTGCAGCTTCGCGCGGGGCGAGGCCAAGGAAAATGACCGCAGGGCCTGTGACAGCAGTGATCTCCGCTAGGGTTTCGACGGTTGCTGGAATGATGCGTTGATCAGGGCGCGATGCGTTCTCGATTAGGGTGACGGGGGTCAAGCGATCCGCACCGTGCATCAGCAAGCGTCCTTGTACGAAACGCGCGGCTTTCTTGCCCATATAGATCGCGGCGACCGCGTCCGGTTTTGCAAGTGTCGCCCAATCATGATCTGCGAAACCCTTCATGTCGTGTCCTGTTAGGAACCGGACAGACCCATTGCGTCCACGGCGTGTGAAGCTTTGCCCGATGCTTGCGACCGCAGCGGAGGCAGCCGTTATGCCCGGGATAATAGAGTAAGCGATATCATGGGCTTGACAGGTTTCAATTTCTTCATCAAGGCGGCCAAAGATGGTAGGATCACCAGATTTGAGCCGCACAACCTGAGCGCCGCTCTGAGTGTGTTCTGCGATCAGCGTGTTGATGTGATCTTGGCTCATGGAGGGGCCAAAACCCTCTTTGCCTGCATCGATAATCAGTGCTTCGCGGCGCGCAAGTTCAAGGATTTCACCAGTGACGAGGCGGTCGTGGATAATGACATCCGCCTCATCAATAGCTTTGCGTGCTTTGAGGGTAAGGAGTTCGGAATCCCCAGGACCTGCACCAACAAAAGCGATATGTGCGGTGCGGGATTTCTGGGCAATATGCTTGCTGAGTGTGGCGCCAAGGGCCGCCTGGATATTGGTCTCACTGTCAGCTTTGGGGCCGCTGTTGAAATAATAGTCCCGCCAAAAGTCGCGGCGCGCGCGGCCCATTGGCAGCACATTTGCGGCCTTGCGAAAGGTTTTGCCGATACGCGCGAGTGTGCCGAGCTTTTGCGGCAAACGTTCTTCGAGATCTGCTTTGATCGCGCGGGCGAGCACAGGTGCTGCGCCTTCTGTTCCGATTGCGATCGTGACGGGATCACGATCCACGATGGCAGGGGTGATGAATTGGCTGTCGCCGAGATTATCGACGATGTTCACCATCGCACCATCAGCGCGGGCGATTTTAAAGGTACGCGCATCAAGGACGTCATCCTCATCTGCGGCATAGGCCAGCACGGCACACATAGCATCACCTGGCGCGATGGAGCGTGCAATATAGGAGAGCTTGCCTGCCGCGTGCCACTGTTCGATCTCGGGAGCCGCTGTGGGGCTGAACACTGTGATGCGCGCGGTTGTTTTGAGGAGGAGGCGGAGTTTCGCCAATGCGGCCTCACCACCGCCTGCGAGGATCACACGGCGACCTGCGAGGGCGACGAAGATTGGGAAGTGATCCATAAGGCGGCTCCATTCAGTTGATTTCTAGCCGTTATATAGGAAGATATTCTGATTTTTTACTAGATGCTGGGGTTTGATAGGGAAGTTATTTTGCAATGAGTATATTTTTAGTCTATACGTTCTGATAATGAGAGGAATTGCGAATGGCTACCCGAATAGACGATACAGATCGAAAAATCCTACGCGCGCTTCAAGTGGATGCGGACCGGTCGCTGGATGAAATCGCCCGTGAAGTAGGGTCGAGCAAGACGCCCGTGTGGAATCGTATCCGCAAAATGCGTGAGGCGGGCATTATAGGGGCGCAGACAGTACAACTGGATGCTGAGGCTTTGGGATTTGAGGCCTGTTTCTTTGTATTGATCCGCACGTCGGAGCATGACGCGAGCTGGCAAGCGGCGTTTCTGAAGGCGCTTTTGGAGCGCGCGGAGGTGCAAGAAGCGCATCGTTTGGCAGGGGATATTGATTATATTTTGAAAGTGCGCGTGCAGAATGCGCGGGCCTATGATGTGTTTTATCAAGCGCTGATTTCAGAGGTGAAGGTGCATAATGTGACAGCACTTTTGTCGATGGAGGAGATCAAAAGTACGACGGCCCTCCCGGTTTAGTACTTCGAATTGCTATTGCATTCCGACTGGCGTGGCGGCCAGCCCCCACACCCCCAAGATATTTAAGGAAATGGAAAACGCTTAGGAGGCTTGGTTTCGAGCGCTGGTTCCCAAAACGGTGAGAAGTTTTTGTGCGAGGCCTTGGGAGAGCCGTTTGCAATGACGGGTTTTTCACCAGAGCCGAGGCTGGAATCTTCCCATAGCATGAGGCGGCCTGAGGGTGTTTGTTTGTAGAGTGAAAGCCATAAAAACATCGCTGTTGAGCTGTCTGCACCACGAACCTAAAGTGAAAGGTGCTGTGGGTTTTCGGTTGTTAGGTAAACGTCGCGGCCAAAGCCCCATTCTGTGCGCCCAAGTGCGATATGAGTGAGGCCTTCTGCGCGGATCATTGGATCGTTGCGTCAATTCCCTCTGCTGTTTCGGGTGTGAGAATGCGTTCTTGAGCCGTGGTTGGGGCGGCAAGGCAGAACAGCAAAACAGGTATCACATAGCGCATTCGAAAATCCTCAATTAGTGGTGAGCATCAAGCGTTCAAGTCCGTGGAAATGGTAGAGATCTGCGTATTTCGGGGGGGCTGTGATCTGGAGCTGTGGGAAACGCGTGAATAATTTAGGAAGTGCGACGCGGAGTTCTAAACGTGCAAGCGGTGCACCAACACAGAAGTGTAAACCGCCGCCGAAGCTGGTGTTGGTTTGGATTTTTCTTGAAGGTTCAAAGCCGTTTGGATCAGGCCATTGCACGCCATCCCGATTGGCAGCAGCCAACATCAAGGCGATCTCATCGCCGCGTTTGAAGCTGTGGCCATCAAGATTAAGGTCTTCATAACAATAGCGCGTGAATACGTGCAAAGGCGGATCATAGCGCAGGATTTCTTCGACGGTTTGGTCAATCGCTTGATCGGCTAGCGCGCTTGGGAGTGTTTGCGACTCGATCAAGGTTTTTACACCGTTGCCGAGTGTGTGCACAGTGGCTTCATGCCCCGCGTTCAGAAGCAAGATGCAGGTTGTGATCAGCTCATCCATGCTGAGTTTGTTGCCGTTTTCTTCGGCGTTTAGAAGTTGAGTGATCAGGTCGTTAGCAGGGTGTTTGCGTTTCTCTTCGGCAAACTCGCGAATAAAATTGGCAAAATCGGTGGCGGCCTGTGCAGCGCGGTCCTCAATGGTGCGATCTCGGCGGGCTTGATACATGGCGACCATATCATTGGACCACATAAGTAATTGATCTGACATGCTTTCAGGCACGCCAAGCAAGCGGCAGATGATGATCACGGGGATCGGTGTTGCGTAATGCTTGATCAGGTCGAAAGGCTGATCTTGCGGGATCTTGTCGAGTAAATCATCGCAAATACTCTGGATTTCTGGGGCGAGTTCTTTGATCCGGCGGGATGTAAATGCACGCAAAACGAGGGAGCGCAGGCGCGTGTGGCGTGGCGGCTCCAGCTCTAACATGGAGTGGGCTTCGATTGCATAAAATGGCGCGAGATGTGGGGGGATTTCAGCGGGCTCAATCGCTTCTCGTCCAAATCGGCGGTCTTTCAAGATCTGCATAACTAGTTTGTAACTGAACACCGCCGTCATTCCATACGCGGGCCAATGCTGGACAGGGGCAAGCGCGCGCGCTTTCGCGTAGGCGGGGTAGGGGTCCTGCACGAATGCGGGGTCGGTCGGGAGTTGTTGCCAGAGTGTCATTAGCAAAGCATTGCTAGGATCAAGGGGGCTTGGCAAGCCCTGTGTTCGACCTTGCGCTGGTTTCGATGCAAGGGACTCAAAGGCTTTGATATCTGCAAGATTGGTTAAGCGCTTGAGACCTGTGCGAATCCAGCGCATTCTTTGTGCCACAAGGGGCCGCGACTCGTCGGGGTTCCGCTTATTTTCAATGCTCTGGGAGGAGATATTCATGAAGTTTCTAGCAACAGCCGCTACGGCTTTGGCACTTGCAGTGACTGCCAACACAGCGGCCGCAGCCTGTGATGACGGCGAGATCGTCATCAAGTTCAGCCATGTGACAAACACAGACAAGCACCCGAAAGGCATCGCGGCGACTTTGCTTGAGCAGCGCGTCAACGATGAGATGAACGGCAAGGCCTGCATGGAAGTGTTCCCGAACTCCACGCTTTACAATGACAACCAAGTTCTTGAGGCGATGCTGCAAGGCGACGTGCAGATGGCTGCACCGTCACTGTCTAAGTTCGAGCAATTTACCAAGACCTTCCGTCTGTTCGATTTGCCGTTCATGTTCAAAAACATCAATGCTGTAGACGAATTCCAAACCTCCGAGACCGGTCAGGCAATGAAAGAAAGCATGACGCGTCGTGGCCTTATTGGTCTTGCGTTCTGGCACAATGGCATGAAGCAGATGTCTGCAAATGTTGCGCTTGAGTCCCCAACAGATGCGAATGGCCTTAAGTTCCGCGTTCAGAACTCTGACGTTCTCAAAGCGCAGATGGCAGCGATTGGCGGATCTCCGCAGCCGATGGCTTTCTCTGAGGTTTACGGCGCATTGCAGACAGGCGTTGTGGATGGTCAGGAAAACACATGGTCCAACATCTACGGCAAGAAGTTCTTTGAAGTGCAGGATGGCGTCACTGAAACCAACCACGGTATCATTGACTATCTTGTTGTGACGTCCACGGATTTCTGGGACGGTCTGCCGGATGACGTGCGCAGCCAATTGGGCACGATTGTCGAGGAAGTGACGGCGACACGTAACTCCGAATCCACTGCTGTGAACGCAGCTGCACGTCAGTCCATTCTGGATGCGGGCGGTGTTGTACGTGAGCTGACCGCTGAGCAGCGTCAAGAGTGGGTCACCACGATGATGCCTGTGTGGGACCAGTTCAAAGAGGACGTGGGTCAAGAGAACATCGACGCCGCGCAAGCGATCAACGCGAAGCACTAATTCCACGTTATGTGGTTCACTCCGGCGCATGCATCCGTGCCGGAGTGAGATATGAATTCACCCAGAACAGAATAGGGAGGCACCGGCATGTCTGCGCATTTTGAGCCGCAAACTGCATTGGGCCGCGCTGTGAATGAGATCGAAGAGACAGCGATTGCGCTGATCCTTGGTCTCATGACTTTGATCACCTTTACCAATGTGGTCCTGCGCTATGGCTTCAACACAGGGTTAATCTGGGGGCTTGAGATGGTCTCCTTCCTTTTTGCTTGGCTGGTATTATTTGGCATCAGCTACGCGGTGAAAGTGACCGCGCATTTGGGTGTCGATGCGATCATTAACCTCTTCGGCACGCCCGTGAAACGGGTCTTTGCGATTATCGCCATTGCAGTGTGTATCGCTTACGCGTTTTTATTGCTTAAAGGATCGTGGGATTACTGGGCACCCTTCGCAGGGTTTGATGCCACATCCGGTCGCTGGTTCCCGACGGGGTTCGAGAATAGCCGCGATCAGGCGTGGTATGAGGTGGATGACATCTATCTGCCAGAAGTTCTGCGGTTCCTTGAGGACATGTTCAATCAGGGCGAAGAATACGAGAAAATTCCACGTTTCATTCCTTATGCGATGTTGCCATTTGGGGCTGCACTATTGCTATTCCGCTTTGTTCAAGTGGGCATTCGCGTTGTGCGTGGCAAACAAGCGACAATCATCGTGAGTCACGAAGCAGAAGATGCCGTCGAAGACGTCGCACATCTCAATCGGGAGGGCTAAGGCATGGAAGTTGCAGTTCTTTTTGCCATGGTGATCGGTCTTATGCTGGTCGGTGTCCCAATCGCGATCTCGCTTGGCTTTTCATCGATCATCTTTTTGTTGGTGCTAAGTGACACTTCGCTTGCCTCAATCGCGCAGACGTTTTTCCAAGCGATGGCAGGGCACTACACGCTACTTGCGATCCCGTTCTTCATTCTAGCCTCTAGCTTTATGTCCACAGGCGGCGTTGCGGCTCGGATCATTCGTTTCTCGATTGCCATTGTTGGCCATCTGCCTGGAGGCCTGGCAATCGCGGGTGTCTTCGCGTGTATGCTCTTCGCAGCGCTCTCAGGCTCTAGCCCTGCGACAGTTGTTGCCATCGGCTCCATCGTCATCGCGGGCATGGTGCAGGTGGGCTATACTAAGGACTTCGCGGCTGGTGTAATCGCCAACGCTGGTACGCTTGGTATCCTCATTCCGCCGTCCATCGTGATGGTTGTCTATGCCTCTGCCACGGATGTTTCCGTGGGCCGTATGTTCCTTGCGGGCGTCATCCCGGGTCTGATGGCTGGAACGATGTTGATGGTGACGATCTATGCCATCGCGAAAATGCGCAACATGCCCAAAGGCGAGTGGAAGGGCTGGGGTGAAGTCTGGGCTTCAGGTGCGGAAGCAGGCTGGGGCTTGTTTCTGATCGTGATCATCTTAGGCGGCATCTACGGTGGTATCTTCACTCCGACAGAGGCCGCGGCCGTGGCCGCGGTCTATGCGTTCTTTATTGCGAACTTTATCTATCGCGATATGGGTCCGCTTTATAAAGGTGAGGGGCTGCGCAATCTAAGTCTGCTTGAAAAGCCTATCGCTTTGGTCACTGCGTTCTTCCACAAAGACACGCGCGATACGTTGTTTGAAGCAGGCAAGTTGACGGTGACCTTGATGTTCATCATTGCCAACGCGTTGATCTTGAAGCATGTCCTGACTGACGAGCAAATCCCACAGCAGATCGCAGGTGCGATGTTGCAAGCGGGCTTTGGTGCGGTGATGTTCCTGGTGATCGTCAATGTGATCCTGCTGATCGGTGGTCAGTTTATGGAGCCGTCAGGTTTGATCGTGATCGTCGCGCCGTTGGTGTTCCCGATTGCGATTGAGTTGGGGATTGATCCGATCCACCTTGGTATCATCATGGTTGTGAACATGGAGATCGGGATGATTACGCCGCCTGTAGGTCTCAACCTGTTTGTGACCTCTGGTGTGGCTGGCATGCCAATGATGCGCGTTGTGAAAGCGGCGCTGCCGTTCCTCGCCGTACTCTTCGTTTTCCTGATTATGGTCACGTATATACCGGCGATTTCGACCTTCTTGCCGACCTACTTTATGGGGCCGGAGATCATAACGAAGTAGATTGGCCTTACGCGAAAAAATTTAAATCGCGGCCCAAGCAACTGAGCCGCGATTTTTGTATCTAAAGAGCCATTGGTTAGGTCAAATCCGAGATAGGCTCTTCTTCAAATAGTCGTGCCCTTGAGAGTGTTGTAAACGCCGTATGCCATCACCACTTTTTTATGTTCATTGTCTTCTGTGATCCCTGTAAACTTTGCAAGAATACGCTGCTTTGGTCGCCAATTTTGATCAAGGAAGCCTTTCGAGAAGTTTTCGGAAAAATCGGCGCCGATCAAGGTTTTGGAGCTTTAGTGAAAGAATAGGATTTCATCCATGGCAAATGGATCTGTCACATGGAATTGATCGATTTCACCTAGCCATGCGTCTGGTGCCGTTTGTGTAAGGGCTGTCTGAAACGTGAGATCATCATGCTTTCTCACAGTCGACGCGGGTCCCCAAAGTCTGGCATTTGGAAAACTTTCTTGCCAATCAATTAGAAATAGATGGTGAATTTGTTTGGGCTGATCAGATGTTTAACCTGCCCAAGCACTTCGATCTTTGCGGCTAAGGCTTCGCCAAAATCGATAGGCGACCAGATCCAAATATCACCGTTCTCAAGTCGAACGACTACACTGCGGATCGGATAGGGAAAGCCGTGAAAATCAACGCAGTTTCCTTCGGCGATCCAAAGATTTTCCGCAAAACTATCAAGCACACCCTAGACCTTTGATCTATGATTATGGCGATGTGCTTTAGAGTTTAGCCCTTTACCGCACCCGCTGTGAGGCCTGACACGATCTGACGTTGGAAGACGAGGATCATCACGAACAAGGGCGCAGTCACCGACACAACCGCTGAGACCGCGAACATCACATTACCTTTGGTCTGCGTGGTGCCAAGGAAGCTGCCGATCTTTGGGATCATCGTTTGGTTGTCTTGGTTCAACAACAGTGTCGTCACCGCAAAATCATTATAAGCGAGAAGGAACGAGAACAGGCCTGTCGTGATCACGCCGGGCCACATGACGGGCACGATCACATGCCGGAAGGCTTGGAAACGGTTGCATCCGTCTACCATCGCGCTCTCGTCCAGATCTTGCGGGATGTTTTTGAAGAAGGAATGCAGCATCCAAAGCGTGAAGGGCTGGTTGATCGCGATCAATACGACGATGGCTGTAGGCAGATAGCCCCACATGTTGAATTCGAAAAACACTGGTAGGTAGCCTGAGACTAAGGTGATCTGCGGCAAGGCGCGAAAGACCAATGCGATAATTAGGAACCAGAACGCATAACGGTGTGGTGAGCGCGAAAGCGCGTAGCCCCCCAGCGTGCCAAGGGTCAGTGATATGGTCACCACAAAGAAGCACACGAGAGTGGAGTTCCAAGCCGCGCGCCAGAACTCTTCCTCGATCCATGCCCCATAGTACCCGCTGCCCGTAAAGCTGTCGCCGGTTTCCGTTTGGGTCAGCTCACCTGTGAGGGCCGCAGCCCAATTGGCTTTGGAGAAGAAATCACCCTCGACCTTGAACGATCCCCAGAGCGTCCACAAGAACGGGAAGGCTGCAAGAACAAGCCACGCGCCCAAGACGACCGTAATGAAAAGTGTGAGCGGGAGGGGTTTCTTATGTGCTTTGCTAGACATGTCTTATTTCCGCCCAAAGTCGCGCCATGTGCGGATCAGCACAGGGGTCAAAAGAATTATAACGCCGATCACTGTCAGCACAGAGGTCGCAGCCGCCGAAGATAACTGACGGGTCTCGCCTCCAAGGTCATTAAAGATCGCCCAGCTGAGCGAGGTCGCATGTGCAGAGGCTGAAAAGCTGATGATCGGTTCAAAGACGCGGAAGTTATCCATCAATTGCATCAGCGCGATGAAGGTTGTCAGCGGCAGGAGGTGGGGCAGGACAACATAGCGAATGCGCTGCGCGCGCGAAGCACCATCGATCATCGCGGATTCGAGCGTTTCTGTATTCACCGTTTGCAAGCCTGCGTAATAGACGATGAAGGCGAAGGGGGCGGAGTGCCACACGCCGTAAACCATAAGCATAATCCACATCAGCGGCGTTGACGCTTTAATTGACAGGTTCGGATCACCGGAAATGTCTTGTAAAAACGCCCCCACAATGCCGCGTGCGTCGACCATCCAAAACAGGATCAGCGCGCCCACAAGCGGTGTGATCATCATTGGCAATAGGGAGACAAAGATAAGCTGTCCTCGGATCAATTTTGTGGCGCTGTTGACGGCCACGGCGATCAAAAAGCCGAGGATAATGACAAGCGGTGTCACAACGAAGGTGAAGGTGAGCGTAAAAGCCATCGCTTTGTAGAATGGAAGATTCAGCATACGTCCACCGAAATCGCGCCAGCCTTGGGCTGCGTTCCAAGCGTCGCCGACCTCATTTACGGCCAAGTGGCCGCGATCCATATAGGTGGTAAGACCTGCGAATTGCCCAAGCGGTTTGGCGTCGCGCAACGATTCGGTCGCTTCTTGGTCTACTGTTGTGGATTGGCGACAACCAAAAGGGCCACAGTTTTCGACTTCGATGATGACCTGTTCATGCGAGACGTGAAGTGACTGCACGACGATCGAAACCATCGGTAAAAAGATGAAAAGCAGCATTGCCAAAGCTGAGGGAAGAACGAACCAGAAGAATGTTTTGTGCTTCATCGCTGGCGCTTTCACTAATGTAAAATAGGGTTTTTTTTGGGGGGAGGATAAGAGGGGCAGACGCACTGCCCCT
>ENA-UZWX01002916-UZWX01002916.1-metagenome-genome-assembly--contig:-Day-4---50m-contig-2916_pt1 | contig 43130 bp, 43 predicted proteins | sample MGYA00260347_ERZ794907 | MGnify/ENA metagenome assembly ERZ794907 | reverse complement strand
CCTGCTTTACGCTACCCGCCCGCTTTAAGTCTAAACGCGGACACTTCGATTATTCTAGCCCAATGCCCCGTATTAGGCGAAAGCAGTCGCTCTCTCACTCTCTCAAGACTCGCACTCTATTTCGGCCTTGATTCGGCCTTGATTCGGCAATCATGCGTTCGAATGAAGCTACTGCGATCAACACATAGACACAATTATCCACGCGCTGTATAAACCCTTACATCTATAANNCTAATAAAGGGTGACTGCATGCCCCAAAACAAACGGCGTCGCCTCCCCTCCTTAAACGCCCTACGTGCTTTTGAGGCAGCGGCGAGACATCTCAGTTTTAAGGACGCGGCCAGCGAACTGAGCGTGTCCCAGTCCGCGGTCAGTCACCAGATCAAAGCGCTGGAAGAACATTTAGGGCTGGTTCTTTTCACCCGTCGCACCAGGGGCATAGAACTCACGCGCAAGGGACTTCTTTACTACCCTATTCTTAGAAATGCCCTAGACAGTATCGCCGAGGGAACTGAGCGCATACTCAGCAGTTCGCCAGTGACAGTATTAACTTTGCAGGTCTATTCCACCTTCACCATTCGGTGGCTTCTGCCGCGGCTACCCAGCTTTCAAGCGGAGCACGAAGACATGCAGGTTCGCTTGACCACTGCGCAAATGGATGCGGACTTTGAACACGACGATGTCGATGCGGCAATAATGATTGGCGTTGCGGACAACCCCGGGCTGCACTACGACCATTTGTTCGATGTGCAGATGTTTCCAGTTTGCAGCACCAGCTACCTGAAAAAGAATCACGATACGCTGAGCAAGCCACAGGATATCCCGCCACGAGATTTGCTACAGGTTTACCCTTCCGCCAACGACTGGCCAACCTGGCTGGAAACGCAGGGCATTACTGCCGTTGATATGACACAAGGCTTGCAACTGGAAAGTTATGACCTGGCACTAAGCAGCGCCGCCCAGGGCATGGGCATCGCTTTGGCGCAGCAGCCCTATATTTCTCGAGACCTCGCCAACGGAGCATTAGTCGAAATGTTCCCGGGGCTGAGAGTAATAAATCCGCGCAGCTGGTACTTGGCCTGTCGCAAGGAACAACGGGAACAAGCCAAAATAGAAGTTTTTAGATCATGGCTACTCAAACAAGTAGCATTGGACCAGCAATTGCAACTCGATCACGACGCGAACTAGACCCGTGAACGCTACTCCTGTGCACTATGATCGCGCTGCAGAGACTTAATCAGTGCGATCGTCGACAATACCCCGGTCAATAGAATAGGCAGAGATGCCACCAGCACCGAAGTCTGGGCCACTTTGATGCCGCCAATATACATCAGCGTGAGCGGCAATATTGCCAGGGCCACGGCCCAGAAACTGCGATGCCATCGAGGTGGATCTTCACTGGGATGTAAGCGATGGCTTGCGCTGGAAGCAAGGATGTAGGATGCAGAATCGTAGGTCGTGGCGGAAAAGATGATACTCACAAAACAAAACAACCCTATGGCGAGGCCCGCCAGCGGCAACTGATCGAAGCTGGCGACAATAGCCTGATTACCATCGCTCTGTGCCATGACAGCCAACACATCCAACTCTCCGCTCATTTGCAGGCCCAGAGAAAAATTCCCCAGTACCATGTAAAACAAAGCACCACCCAGAGTTCCATAGAGCAACATGCCACCAATGACTTGTCTAATCGTGCGGCCGCGCGAGATGCGGGTAACAAACATACCGACAAAAGGACCATAGGCTATCCACCAGGCCCAGTAAAACACGGTCCAGTCCTCAAAAAATCCGGACTCGGTGAAGGGATCCGTCCAGAAACTCATCGCCACGTAGTTCTGGATCACTGTGCCGATACTGTTAAGCGATGTTTTGACAATAAACAGGCTGGGACCCGCAACAAAAACAAACGCCAACAGCACCAGTGCCACAAACATATTGATATCGCTGAGGCGTTTAATGCCTCGCTCAAGCCCCATATACACGCTGGTAGCAAAAATGATAACGCACAGCAGGACGACGCCAACCTCCAGACCAAACCCAGTCTCAATGCCGGTAAGTCGAGAAATCAAAGCGGCAATAAGGGGCGTTGAAAAACCCAGCGAAGAGCCCGCGCCGCCGATCATGGCAATCATGAAAAGGAAGTCCATTGCCCTAGCCGGCAAACTCTCCTCTTTACCCTTCAACCAATAGTGACAGCCGACGCTGTATTTCAGCACCGGTACTTTTTGCGCATAAAACGGATAAGCAATTGCCAGCGTGGGAAGACAATAAAATGCCCAGGCGGTGAAGCCCCAATGAAAAATACCATAAGACGAGGCCCACTTGGCGGCTTCCACTGAATGAGGTTCGGCACCGAATGGAGGGCCATCGTAGTAGTACGCCCACTCAATCGCAGACCAGTACATCAATCCTGCACCGACTCCTGCGCAGAACAACATGGCGATCCAACTATAAGTGCTGTATTCCGGCGTTTCATCCGCCGCGCCGAGTCTCACTTTGCCATAGCGACCAAAGGCCAACCAAGCTAAAACCAGTATGGCGCCAATGCCTGCAAGAGCGTAAAGCCAGCCGAAGTTGGTGGCTATAAACGCATAGCTTTGCTGCACCAGCGCAGCGCCTCCCTCGGGGTTCAGGACCAGAGGCACCGAAACCAGAAAAATAACAAACAGCGTCGCCGTAAAATTAGTCTTATCGAGATTGGCGTCCAAGAAACCACTCCAAGCCTGCAGTTCAGGCGAACAATCATGCTATCCTTGCCCGCGCACTGCAAGCAATGCATAGCCTTTAGTTTTTCTTCAGTGCGCTTGAATTTTATTCGGGATTTACAGTGTTTTTGCACAGGAGCACGGCGTGTATATCAACGGTGAGTGGCATACCAGGGAAGCAACATTCCCTGTCTACAATCCTGCCAACGGCGAGGTCATAGGCGAAGTCCCTAACGGTGAACGAGAAGATGCGGTGGCGGCCATTGCGGCAGCGACCGCTGCCTTGCCTTCGTGGGCTGCCAGCAGCGCCTATGAGCGCTCGGCGAAACTGTATGCGGCCCACCAACTCATGATGGAGCGCCGCCCCGCACTCGCAGAATTAATGACAAAAGAACAGGGCAAGCCACTGAAGGCGTCGCTGAACGAAGTGAAATATGCGGCCGATTTTTTGCTCTGGTTTGCAGAGGAAGCAAAACGCATCTACGGCGAGACCATTCCATCTGCCCGCAGCGACCAGCGCTTTTTAGTGCAAAAACAACCGGTGGGTGTTGTCGCTGCAGTGACACCGTGGAACTACCCGATTTCGATGCTTACTCGTAAATTGGCACCGGCGTTGGCGGCAGGCTGTACAGTCGTTCTAAAACCCGCTGAAGCCACACCACTGTGTGCTATAGCCGTCTACGAAATTCTCCACGAGGTGGGCTTACCTGCGGGCGTGGTCAACCTTGTCACCGCTTCGGATCCCCGCCCTATCGGCGAGGAATTCTGTACCAACCCCAGCGTTAGAAAACTCACCTTCACCGGCTCTACGGCGGTCGGCAAAAAACTGGCAACCGATGCTGCTGCACAGCTGAAAAGAGTGTCCATGGAACTGGGGGGTCATGCGCCCTTCATAGTCTACGATGACGCAGACCCGGTGCACGCTGCCAAGGGCTTATCTCTGGTGAAATTCCTGAACACGGGCCAGGCCTGCATTAGCCCGAACCGCATTTTCGTGCAGCGCAAGATCCTCAATCCGTTCCTTGAAACCCTGCAGGCCCGAATCGAGAAAATGCGTGCGGGCAGCGGGCTGGACCCTGCCAATAGCATCGGTCCGCTGGTAAATGAAGCCGCCGTAGAGAAAGTGGATAAACAGGTGCAAGACGCGCTGGCCAAGGGTGCCACATTGCATACAGGTGGGCAGCGCCTGCGGGGCGAAGGTCTCGATAAAGGACACTTTTACGCACCAACGATGATCAGTGCTATTACTCCAGATATGCTGATTTACCGCGAGGAAACTTTCGGACCGGTAGCTGCAGTGGTGCCTTTTGACGATGAAGACGACGTTATCGCCATGGCCAACGATACCAGCTACGGGCTGGCCGCCTATGTTTACACTCAAAACCTGTCTCGTGCCGTGCGCAGTTTTGAAGCGTTACACTTCGGCATTATCGGCATTAACGATATCAACCCAACCAGCGCCGCCGCACCTTTTGGCGGCATGAAGGAAAGCGGGCTGGGACGCGAGGGTGCCCGCGAGGGTATCGAGGAATACCTGGAAACCAAACTGGGCGGCTTTAGCGTTTAAACCGCGCACCGCATAGGAGAGAAAAATGGCTGGACCTAAATACCCTGGACTGGACACCATGGCGCTGCACGCTGGCGCCCAACCTGACCCGACGACAGGTGCGCGCGCTACGCCCATCTACCAGACCGCTTCGTTCACCTTTCCCGATTCGGACTATGCGGCTTCGCTCTTTAATATTGAACGCGCTGGCCACGTTTATTCGCGCCTGAGCAACCCCACCAATGCTGTTCTTGAGGAACGCATTGCCGCTCTGGAAGGCGGCGTTGGAGCCATTGCTACTGCCAGCGGCCAGGCCGCCCTGCATCTGGCAATCGTCACCCTGATGGGTGCGGGCTCCCATATCGTGGCCTCTGCTGCGGTTTACGGTGGCACCCACAACTTGTTGGCCTACACCCTGCCCCGCTTCGGCATTGAAACGACCTTCGTTGATCCCAGGGATCCCCAGTCTTTTGCAGCTGCAATACAAGACAATACTCGGCTGGTGTTTGCCGAGACCCTGGGAAACCCCGGACTGGATGTGCTAAATATCCCTGAAGTCGCAGCGGTAGCCCACGATGCAGGCCTGCCGTTAATGGTGGACTCCACGTTTACCACTCCATACCTGATAAAACCCTTCGAGCTGGGTGCCGACCTGATCCAGCACTCAGCCACCAAGTTTCTCAGTGGCCACGGTGTGGTGATAGGCGGACTGCTGGTAGACAGCGGCTGCTTTGATTGGGAGGCCTCGGGTAAGTTTCCAACGCTTAGCGAACCCTATGACGGTTTTCACCAAATGGTATTTACAGAAGAGTTTGGACCTGCGGCATTTATTACCCGAGCACGTAAAGAGGGCCTGCGGGATTTTGGCGCCTGCATGAGTCCTACCTCAGCGTTTCATATCCTGCAGGGCATAGAAACTCTGGGGATGCGCATGCAGCGTCACGTACAGAACACTCGTAGCATCGTTGAATTCCTCCACAACCAGGACATTGTCGCTAAGGTGTCGTATCCGGAAATGGACGGCCATCCTGACCAGAGCCTGGCCAGCGAGCTACTTCCGCGAGGTTGTGGCGCCGTATTCAGCTTTGACCTCAAGGGTGGTCGCGGTGCAGGCATTGCCTTTGTCGACGCTCTGGACCTGTTCTCTCACCTGGCCAATGTAGGCGATGCCAAGTCGCTGGTTATCCACCCGGCGAGCACGACTCACCATCGTATGGACGCTGCAGCACTGGCTGCCGGTGGTATTAGCGAGGGCACAATACGCCTTTCCATTGGCCTGGAAGATTGCGATGACCTGATCGGCGACCTGAAACAGGGGCTGCGTGCAGCGGGCAAGGCCATGGAACGACAGGAGGGTCAACGATGAGGACAGATGTAAATAGCGACAGCAGCTATTGCTACACCAACAACCGGGAGATAGATCCAAACAAGGAGACCGTGGTGTTCATCCACGGCTCGGGTATGGATCATACCGTGTGGACGCTGGCGTCCCGACATTTTGCCCGCCATGGACGCAATGTCGTTGCCGTCGACCTGCCCGGCCATGGTCGCTCAACGGGTGCACTTCGCCCCAGCATTGAGGCTATGGCGGAGTGGATAATAGATTTACTCGATGCGCTGAAAATAGATCGAGCGGCGCTCGCTGGCCACAGCCTGGGCAGTCTGGTGTCACTGGAGTGCGCGGCGCGTTACCCGCAACGTATCAGGGCCATTGCGCTAGTGGGAACAACTGCGCCGATGCCAGTCTCCGACGCCATACTCGATGCCGCGCGCAACAACGACCACGCCGCTTTCGACATGCTGACCCAGTGGGGTTACAGCAAACGGCACCAGTACGGCGGCAACCGCAATTCGGGAATATGGATGATCGGTAATACCCTGCGCCTCTATGAACGAGCGGCACCGGGTGTGTTATTCAACGACATGAACGCCTGCAACGATTACACCACCGGACTGGACCGAGCTGAAGAAGTGCAATGTCCGGCGCTGATGATACTGGGCGTGGAAGATCGACTGACCCCCAGCCGAGGTACCCGTCCCTTACAAGAGGCCCTGCCCGAAGTTGAAGTCGTCATGTTACCGGGCGCCGGCCACACCATTATGGTGGAAGAGCCTAACACCCTGTTAACAGCGCTACATAAAGTACTGTAGCGTTTTAACGCAGCGCTTCGGGAGCCCAAGGCGCTAACCAACCAACCCGAAAACCTTTAACAGTTTGAGTCCGCCCAGCCCGAGGGTCACCAGCACCACAAAAGCTCCCAGCACGTTACTGGCGATACCATTACGGTAGTCGCCCAACTGTTGTGAGCGATTCATTACCAGCAGCAGAAATACGGCACAAACAGGCAGCAATAAACCATTGGCAGCCTGGGCAAAAAGTATCGCCGCCAGGGGACTGGTTCCAATCACAGCAAAAAAAGTACCACTGGCCAGCACCAGCAACCACACCATACGAAAGCGCAAGGAAGACAGCTCGCGTTCCCAGCCCAAAGCCCCGCATACGGCGTAAGCCGCTGCCAATGGTGCTGCTACGGCACTGCTAAGGCCGGCTGCAAATAGCCCAGCAGCAAAAAAGTAGCGCGCCGCTGAGCCCAGCAAAGGCTCCAGTTGCTGGGCAATATTGGCAGCAGACACCTGGGCACCAGAACCAAAAAAGGCGGCAGCAGCAGTGCTCATAATCGCCAAAGTAATCAAGCCGCCAAGACCAATAGACAAGCCGGTATCGACTCGCGCCGCCCTTAGTGAATCTGCAATCGGCAAGTCTTCCCGCCATTTTTCCTGCACCGCACTGGAATGTAAAAACAGGTTATAAGGCACCACGGTGGTGCCAATAAGCGCAATTGCAGTTAACAGAGACCCCTCGGGCAAACTGGGTTGCAACATTCCAGCGACCAGCGTTTCTAACGGGGGGCGCACCATCAAAAACGTTAACAGAAACACCGTGCTCATCAGCAGCACCAGGGCGACCAGCACATGTTCAATCAAACTGTAACGGCCGCTTAGCAACAAGGCTCCCGAGGATAAGCCAACCGCCAGTGCCCAGATCCAACTGGGAATACCACTTATACCCTGCAGCCCCAGAGCCGCACCGGTAATATTGCCCGCCTCGTAAGCCGCATTCCCAAAGCCGACCGCGGCCACCACCAGAAAAACTGCCAGAGGGCCATACCAGCGTCCGGCAAAAGTCTCGCGAATCGCCTGGGATAAGCCCCGGCGCGTGACCAGGCCAAGGCGAGCGGACATTTCTTGTAAGACCGCGGTGGCAACTACCGAAAACAGCAGCGTCCAGAGCAATGCATAGCCGAAGCCCGCACCGGCGATGCTGGCAGTCGTCACCGTACCAGGACCAATAAAAGCAGCAGTAACAAGAAGCCCTGGACCGAACGGACCAGGGCGCTTTGCTCTCACTGTCAGGCTATCGTCAGATGTCAAATCGATAGCGTCGCAAATAGATGGATCCTATCAGGGTTATCGCCGCGAAAACCAAGCCACAAAACATACTGAAAAGATCCACTTCCTGCCAAAACACGCCATTGATGTAAAAGCCCACCACACTCTCGCCACCAACATAGTGAGGAATATGACTAATCACAGCGGCATAGACATAATCGGTTCCCAGCAAAAAACCTTCCAGCAGCATAATGCCAATAACGGGCGCAACGGCCACAATAAAGGGTGCTCGTTTGGCCCATGCAGAGGCCAACAGAAACCAGCCATACACTGGCGCCACCCAGAGAGCTGTCATCAGCCAGCCTCCGACCTGATCCAGTAAAAGATCACCAAAACGAATATTAGCCAACACGGTGACAAAGGGGTCCATATCCATACGCCACACCATCAGCATCGCCAGCAACACGAAAGACAATTGCAATAGCATCGAGACACCAATGTACAAGGCGGGAATAACAACCAGCGCCACTATAAACCGGGTAAGCACCTCCTCCCACTCAGACACCGGCATCGACTTCCAGAAAAGAATACTGCGATCCTTGCGGTCATTGTAAAGAGAACCCAGTAGATAACTGGTTGTGACCCATATTCCCAGAAGCAGGAAAAATCCATTGATTACATTCAACACCGGGTTAAGGCTGCCAACTTCTGATGATTCGTAATCGGGCTTGTCCCGTTTTTCTGGTTCGAAGCGCCAGCTTCGTGAGAAGTTCCAGTCTTCCTCTGAGGGCGCATCATCGGCCGAGGCGACTTCAACCTCGTAAACCGGTTCTGCGGCAGAGGAATCTCCCGATGTAATCTCGGTATCATCAATGTTAATAGTAATGGTCGGAGAGACATTGGTTTTCTCTGCCATAATGACCTCGAGAATAGTGTCTCCCATCGCGGAAATTCTGCCCGCCACCAACACGCTGGCGAACATCAGCAAGGTGAGGACCACTGCGACAATAACAGGCGTCCACACAAACGACAGTTTGTACTCCTGTATCTCTTTTTGCAGAAGGGTAAATCGACGGAGCGAAGCGGTAGATGCCATTACTTGTCTCCTCCCATCATTGCCACAAACAGGTCAGCCACCGATGGCGTTCGAAGTTCACCCAATGGTGCCAGGGACTCCCGTTCAATGCCCTCATAAATAACGGCTTTGCCACCTAAAATGCTCTGTGAGCCTAAATGTGGAATACCCTGTGCCTTGGCAGCGGAATCGCCGACGGCATTAAGCTGCACAAATTGCTCTTCAATTTCCAGCATGGAGCGCTGCAAGATCTTTTTGCCGCGATTAAGAAACATCACATCAGTGAGAATATGTTGGACCTCATCCACCTGATGAGTCGAAATAATGATGGTGCGCTCCTGATCGAAATAGTCCGATATCAACTGCTCAAAAAAGCGCTTACGAAACAGAATATCCAAGCCCAGGGTCGGCTCATCCAGAATCAACAGGCGAGCGTCGATAGCCATTACCAGGGCTAGGTGAACCTGAACCATCATACCCTTGGACAAATTTTTGATGCGTCCATTAAGACGCACGTCCGTATCCTTGAGATAACTTAGGGCGATACTGCGATCAAAGCGGGGGTGAATACCGCTGGCATAATCGAGCAATTGCTCTACGCGCATCCACCGCGGAAGCACCGCGGTATCGGCGATAAAGCACACTTCCTCCATCAAGCGAGAACGCTGGGTTCTGGGGCTATTCCCCAGAACATTCAGTTCTCCCCGATACTCCGTGAGGCCCAACAGTGCCCGGAGCAAAGTGGTTTTGCCCGCACCATTGGGACCGATCAACCCCAACACAGCACCGGGGGGAATAGTAAAATCAACATGATCAACAGCATTAAGGTCGCCGAATTTTCGCGTTAATCCCTTAGCTTCGACAATATGGTCCATTAGCGTCTTCCCCCTGTTTCCAGTAGCAATCCCACTACCTCCTGAGTATCCATTCCCAGCACTTTCGCTCTTTCGAGGAATGCGCTCACTTCTTCGTCGATAAACTGCTGTTTTTCATTACTCGTAAGCGCACAACATGCTCCTACTGTCACAAACATGCCCAGACCACGGCGCTTCTCCAGCAAGCCTTCGTCAACCAGTTCCTGGTAGGCTTTACCAACTGTCAGGTGATTGATCTTATAGTCTGCAGAGACTTGACGCACCGAGGGAATGGCTTCGCCCTCGGGAAAGCTGCCGTCCATAATCCGCTCAGCCACCAAGTCTCGCAGTTGGCGGTAAATCGGCTGTTTATCGTTCCATTCAACAGTCACAGGTTGGTCTCCTGATTACCGCTCTCGATTCAAGTCGCCAGATCCCAGTACATTACTATCAATGTCTGGGTCTCCAGCGTAGTAAATATCACCGCTGCCGATAATGTTGACCTCCAGGTCATTCACCTCGCCTACCCGAGCATCTCCCGAGCCAATGATATTAATTTCTGCAGCGCTGACAGCCACGGCGCTGAGATCAACTTCGCCACCGCCCGCTATATTAATTTCAATAGAAGACACTTTGGTTGACGCCTTTTTTACCCTGATGTCTCCAGACCCGCTAATAGTCGCTTCAATCGCCTCTGCGGTCAGCTTGCCAACAGCCACATCACCAGAACCCGCAACCAGTAGCTCAACTTTGGGTGATTCTACTTCCGCCAGCTTGATATCACCCGAGCCTCGCACTCGGGCTTTAACTTCTCTGGCAACGACAGAAAACAATTTGATATCTCCCGAGCCATCAACGGCTAGCAGGAGCTCGTCGGTTTCAAAGGGTTTCACAAAGATATCGCCGCTGCCACTGAGCCAAATCTCATTAACGTCGGGCAAAGTAAGCATGTATTTGACCGAAGAGAAACTCGTGCCTTTGTGCTGCTCGGAATGTCCAAGCACCAGCGTTTCGCCCCGAGTATAAAACGGTTGCATATCCAGCTTGTCCTGGTCACCCCGAATCAGGAGTTCAGTTGTCTCCCCCTGTTCAATCTGCACCTCTACACTGCCCTGAACTGAAACGTTTTCAACCTCAAGATCCGTGACTCTCAGCGTTTCCGCCTGCACATTAAAACTTGCCAGGGCCATTACTGATATTGCTAACGCTTTCATAGTTGCTCCCTCTATTTAGGCCGTCTCTGTCTGGTCGCTTTGTTCACCGCGGCGCATCAAGAACTCGGAAAACAATGCGGCGGGCACAAAGAAGAGAAGTGTCATCAAGCCAATTCCCAGCGTGGCACCCAGTCCACGAAAGGACAAGCCGATTTCGTTACTTGCTACAGGCATCGAGGCCACACCAGTGACGCGCAAGTCCAGACAGTGCTGAATCTGTGCCAGGGCCATGCTGCTGACCTGACCTGGATCGACCTCAGCCTTCACCACTGTGCTGACTATAACAATCAGTGATAACAGTATGAATACACGAAACATAATCTGGACCTCTATATGCGTTGCGTGGCTGGAGTAGGTGAGATTATTGACAAAGCTTCAACCAGGCCAGCGGCGGGCAGGAAGCACAAAAAGGCCAGTGCACCCACGCCCACCAAGCTGAGCATTGCACAAATCAATAGCAAACCAAGGTGCACGATAATGCGATGGTCCCTGCGGTTTAAAACTTGTTTTCTTAGCTTGAGGCTCATTTTCACAATCTCACTGATACGGTGTTATACGTAACTATAACACCATAATTCGATTGCACAACAAGAAAACAGCAAATATTTTATTTATTCAACTATATCAATAGGTTAGATATTTAAATAGACAGACCTTGCTGCATGTTAGCTGCTATAGCACCCGCTATACGCCTGGCTTTTTGAGAATAAGGCCCGGTAAAGGAACGATCCAAGGTGTCACAAAACAAGTTCAACCAGCGCTCAAAGTCCGCAGAACCCAGACTGCGCCTGGCATGAAGTTGGCGATGGATATTCATGGTGTGCCTTCGATAAGCATTCTCACCCAGCAACAATTTACACCAGTAACTTTTAATCAGTGGGAGATGTACCTGCAGGTCTATCCGGGCAACGTCGAGAAAAATAGGTGCAAGTTGCTCGTCTGCAAGCAAGCGCTGATAAAAGCAGTCGACAAACAGCTCTACATTCTCTCGGCAGTTTAGGTCAGGTCTGGGGTCATCGCTCATATGCCGCCACCGAAAAGTCGAACCTATTTTTTGGTTTTCTTGTTCTTGCTGGCGTGCGACGTCAGCCGGCGTTTTCGTTGGACCTGTCTCTGGGTGAGCTTGCTACGCTTTTCTGCGTATGGGTTATCCGAGGTACGAAACTCTATACGAACGGGCGTACCAACGAGCTTCAACTCCCGGCGATAGATTTTTTCCAGATAGCGAGCATAGCTGGTGGGCACCTTTCCGGTCTGGTTGCCGTGAATGACAATCAGCGGTGGATTGCGACCCCCGGCATGAGCATAACGCATTTTAATTCGACGGCCGTTTATCATCGGGGGCGCATGATCAAATACTGCGCCCTCAAGTATCCGGGTCAGCGCGTTAGTCGAAAGCTCTCGGGTAGCCGACTCAAAGGCCGCATTAATCGACTTATAGAGATGCCCTACGCCTGTACCATGCAGTGCAGAAATGAAATGAGTGTCCGCGAAATCTGCAAAGGCCAGGCGACGCCCTAGTTCACTCTTAATCCAGTCCCGTTGATCCGGCTCAATGCCGTCCCATTTGTTAACTGCCAATACCAGGCCGCGCCCCTTCTCGATACAGTGTCCTAGCAGATGCATATCCTGGTCGACGATACCTTCGTGTGCATCCATGACTAAAATAACAACATGGGCGTCGTCAATCGCCTTGAGAGTTTTAACGATAGAGAATTTTTCCACCGTCTGTTTCACGTTTTTGCGGCGCCGCACGCCTGCGGTATCGATCAGCGTATATTCCTGCTCATCGCGCTGATAATCGATATAAATACTGTCCCGAGTGGTACCAGGCTCGTCGAAAACGACAACCCTGTCCTCACCCAGCAGGCGATTGACCAGCGTGGACTTACCCACATTGGGCCTGCCAACGACAGCGACGCGGGTGCTGTTAGGATAGGCTTCATCCTCCTCTGTACGCTCTTCCTCGGGAAAGTTCGCCATGACCTCACCGATCATGTTGCGCACACCCCGCCCATGACTCGCAGCAATAGCAAACATGGACTCAACACCCAAAGCGTAAAAGTCACTGCTAGCTATATCTGCATCAAGACCATCGATTTTATTCACGACCAGATGAAATGACTTATTGCGTTGTCTGAGGTGTTTGGCCAAAGCCTGATCGGCAGGATTAAGCCCCTCCCTGGCGTCTACCAAAAAGAGTACCGCGTCAGCTTCTTCAATGGCGACCAGTGATTGGTCTGCCATTTCTGAATCTATACCATCCTCATCACCGCTGATGCCGCCGGTATCAATAACCATATAAGGCCGCGAGCCCAGACTTGCCTCGCCATACTTACGGTCCCGGGTGAGACCGGGTAAATTCGCGACCAAGGCATCCCGACTGCGCGTCAGCTGGTTAAAAAGCGTCGATTTGCCAACATTGGGGCGCCCTACCAGAGCGATCACTGGAATCATTACTTTGCAGTGATCTCATAGGCGATTAAGCTGCCACTGTTAGTGAATACGTACAGCACGTTACCATTGGCAATCATATCGGCCCTCGCGCCACCGCCTCCAGCTTTCACCCTACCGACAAACTCACCATCAACCTGCGAAACAAGGTGCAGGTAGCCCTCGAGGTCAACCACTGCCACATAGCTACTGACCGGTGTGGGCCGTGACAATTCCCGGTAACCCAAAGCGCTTTGCTCCCAGCGGAGGCCCTGGCCATTGCGAAGATAAGCGCTTATTGTGCCGTCTTCATCGGTGACATAAACGTTGCCGAAGCCCTGAGAAACTCCAGAAAACGAGGACACGTCCTTCTGCCACAGTTTTCGACCTGAGGCCACGTCTATTGCTACAACCCTGCCCTGATAGCTCGCGGCATATAATTCATTGCCGATCAGGGCCATTTGCCCATCCACATCGACGATGCGTTCGATTTCCGAGCGCCCCTGTGAGATCGCAACACGTACCTCCCACATGACACCGCCCGTGTCTGCGTTAAAAGCGACGACTCTCCCGTTAGCAAAGCCGGCGTAGGCCGTATTGCCATTCAGAATCGGCGCACTAGTACCGCGAATTGTCAGCACCGGCACGTCACTGTCATAGGTCCACAGCTTTTCGCCGGAGTCCGCATCAAGCCCTTGAAGCTTACCGTCATAGGTTTGTGCAACGACCACCTGGCCATTGCCCTGCGGCGGCGCAAGCACCTCTCCCTGCAATCGGGTAGACCACAGCAGCTCGCCAGTGGCAGCAGACAGCTTCAACACCGAACCGTCAGAACTACCAAGAAACACCGCGTCGCCGTAATGACCAACACCGCCAGAAAGCTTCGTTTCCAGATCAACTTTCCACAGGGCCTTGCCATTGTTCCGGTCGATAGCTTTGACTTCGCCTTCTGCAGAAGCTGCGTAAAGAGTGTCACCTGTCATTACCGGTTGCAGGCGATAAAGCCCTTTGCCCTGCCCATCGCCAACGCCTACCGACCAGAGCTTTTTGATTTTTACCGTCTGCTCTATATCAACCAGTTCAACCGGCGCGGTCGGGTCATCGTCATCGTCCATCTCGAACCATCCCTTAACGGTGCTGCAGGCACCCAGGCTGAGTATGAGAGGGATCGTTATTAACCACTGCATGGGCCGCATAAACTACTCCTTTTCGCTATCGGCAGTATCAGCCGGAGCTTCAGTCAAGGCAGGTACAGAAGGCTCCAGAGGAGCTGCCAACTCTCGCGGTGCTCGCTGACTCAGGCTTTGCAGCTTTTGCTGCAGCATGGCCATATTCACCTGGCCTTCTCCACGGGATGCCAGCATCAAAGCTGACGAGTACGCCTGCCGAGCTTCATCACTGCGGCCCTGTGATAACAGAATGTCTCCTCGGGCGACCTGGTAAGCCGACGCATAGGCACCAGGGTCAGTACTGTCCAATATGGTGAGGGCCTGCTGCGCATCGTCTCCGGATGCCAGCACACGAGCCAGGCGCAGCTGAGCTAGCTGTGCGCTATCACTGCCCTTGTCAGCGCGACCCAATACCCAGCGAAGTTCCGACTCAGCCGTCGCGAGATCACCTTCATTGACGGCGATACGAGCCAAATGAAGGGCTGAAAATTGCGCGTAGGTGCTGCGACTGTAGTTTTTCTTGATGTCTACGGCGACTGCGGCTGCACCCTCATCGTCCTGCTCAGACAGCATCTGCAACATAGATTGATAACTCGTCGAGGCGCCTTCCAGCTCATCCTGTTGATACTTTTGCCAACCCTGCCAACCAAAGCCAAGTCCGAGGGCAACGATAATTGCTACCATCGTGGAACGACCATTCTCGTCCCACCATCGTTTCAATGCTTCAACCTGTTCTTCTTCCGTACGGTATTGTTCCACGTTCTACTTTTCCTCTTAACCAATCAAACTGCGAGCAATGCCCGCAGGGTTTGTTCCAATTCGGCCCGGGCCACCGACTGCTGCCCTACTCGCTCATTATTTTGCTCACGCAGGGGCTTGATGCTAACCGTATTTGCGGCCACTTCGTCATCACCCCAAATAAGTGCCAGGCGAGCGCCGCTTTTATCGGCTTTTTTCATTTGGCTCTTAAAACTGCCACCGCCATTATGCTGCACGATTCTGAGGCCAGGGAGGGCATCACGCAACTGCTCTGCCGCCGCCAACGCTGCTGTCTGGGCGGAATCACCGAAGCTCACCACATAGACATCGGCACTGGCCTCTGCTGGCGGTAACTGTCCGCATTCTTCAAGCAGCAGCACCAGACGTTCAATACCCATGGCAAAGCCCACACCGGGAACAGATTTGCCGCCCAACTGTTCAACCAGACCATCGTAACGTCCACCGCCACAGACGGTGCCCTGGGCACCAAGCCGATCTGTGACCCACTCAAAGACAGTCTTGTTGTAGTAATCAAGGCCGCGTACCAGCCTGGGGTTCAAGCTGTAGGCAACTCCCGCCGCGTCCAGCAGCTCGCGCAAACGACTGAAGTCGGCGGCGGACTCCTCATCGAGAAAGTCCACCAGGGAGGGAGCGCCATCAAGCACCGCCTGTGTCTCCTGGTTCTTACTGTCGAGGATACGCAGTGGATTGCTGTCCAGGCGTCGCTGGCTGTCTTCGTCCAGCGCGTCCACTCTTTCACGCAAGTAGGCCACGAGTGCGTCGCGATAGGCATTGCGTGATTCCGCATTGCCGATGGAATTCAACTGCAACTGCACATCTTCCGCTATACCCAGCTCCCGCCATAGCCTGGCTGTCAGCAGAATGACCTCTGCATCCATATCCGGAGAGGCTACCCCAAACGCCTCGGCACCCACCTGGTGGAACTGCCGCTGCCTGCCTTTCTGCGGACGCTCGTAACGAAACATAGCGCCGGTGTACCAGAGGCGCTGAACAGTGTTAAGCAAGCCGTGTTGGATGGCCGCGCGAACGCAACCTGCGGTTCCCTCGGGGCGCAGCGTCAGGCTTTCCTCGTTTCGGTCGAGGAAGGTATACATTTCTTTTTCAACAATATCGGTCGTTTCGCCGACTCCGCGACGAAACAAATCCGTCTGCTCAACGATAGGCATCCGCATTTCGCTGTAGCCATAGCTGGCCATCAGGCTGCCGATCACAGTCTCCACGTACTGCCAGGAGGGTGTTACATCCGGCAGGATATCGTTCATCCCGCGGATGGCTCGAATATTGCTCACAACTACTCCAATAAATTCGGCCGCTTCAGGCCGGGCTTTTGAGGATTAGCTTTTCAGCTTCCTCAGCGCGTTGTTGTTCCAGCTTGGTCGCCTTGTCACGAATGACCTCTTCCAGGTGATCGATGAACGCTTCGTTGCTGATCTTGTGATCGGGTTCGCCGTCTACGTAAATGAGATTGCTGGGCGAGGCACCAGTGAGTCCAACATCGGCCTCTTTGGCCTCACCCGGGCCATTGACGATACAGCCGATGACGGCAACATCCATAGGCGTACGGATATCTTCAAGGCGCTGTTCCAGCGAGTTCATGGTGCCGACCACATCAAAATTCTGCCTTGAACAACTCGGACAGGCGATGAAATTAATGCCATTGCTGCGCAATTTCAGGCTCTTGAGAATATCAAAGCCCACTTTCACTTCCTCGACAGGATCGGCTGCCAGGGAAATCCGGATAGTGTCGCCAATGCCGTCCATCAACAGCATTCCCAGACCAACGGACGATTTCACGGTGCCACCGCGCAACCCTCCCGCCTCGGTAATACCCAGATGCAGGGGTTGATCGATCTCTTTTGCAAGCAAGCGATACGCCGCGACCGCCATGAATACCTCAGACGCTTTTACACTGACCTTAAAGTCCGGGTAGTTATGCTTGTCGAGAATATCAACATGGTGCATCGCTGATTCCACCAATGCTTCCGGCGTAGGCTCACCGTATTTACGTTGCAGCTCTTTGCCCAGCGACCCTGCATTGACGCCAATACGAATCGGTATACCTTTGTCCCTGGCGCTATTGATCACCTCTCGCACCTTGTCATCGCGACCAATATTGCCAGGATTAATACGCAGGCAATCGACGCCATACTCAGCTACTTTGAGGGCAATCTTATGGTCAAAATGTATATCGGCCACTAATGGCACAGAGACCTGCGCGCGAATCTGCTTGAAGGCTTCCGCCGCATCCATACTGGGCACAGAAACGCGCACAATATCGGCGCCGGCGTCAGCAATCGCCTGAACCTGGGACACCGTGGCCGCCACGTCACAGGTTTCAGTATTGGTCATGCTCTGCACGCTGATCGGCGCATCGCCTCCAACGGCCACATCGCCAACGTAAATTTTTCGGGATTCACGGCGCTTGATCGGAGATTCAGTTTTCATGGTTCACCTGCCGAGATATCGATTCCGGCTACCGTAACTTCGCTGTAATACAGGGATGCAGCTTCAACTCCACCCTGATCGCGACCCGACCACCACCAGAGGGCAAAAAATAATAAAAGCAGCGTCACCAAACCCACAATCACCCCCAGGCCAGTGCTCTGAAGCTGCAGTGACTGGGTCTCAACTCGCTGCTTTTGCTGCTCCCAGGTCTCGCGCTGTTCATCAAAGGCCGCCAACACTGCTGCTTCTTCCAGCTTCATCAACTGGGCATAGGCACGGACATAGCCGCGGGCAAAGGCAGGGCTGCGCAGTGACTGATAGTCATCTCGTTCCAGCAACTCCACATAGCCGGGCATCAAATTGAGCCGATCTTCCACTTCCCGCTGGGTAAAATCAGCGTTCAGTCGCGCCTTGCGCAACAACGCTCCCGGTGTCACAAACGCATCTACCTGTGATAACACATCGCTGGTCACGTCACTTGGTCCGCTTAAAAGCCTCGTACTCAGCCGAAGCTGGATACAGGTTAGCCAATGCCAATGAGTAGCTGCCCTCGGCATCGCGGTCGCCGGTTTCCCTGGCGATCCGAATACCCAACCACAAGCCACGTGCGGATTGCTGTCTTAACACCCGGCGATAGGTGTCGTAATAGGATTCCGCACTTTTGACATCGCCTGCATCAAAACGCAGCTGGGCAACTTCCAGAAGGGCAATGCTGTTGGTGCGGTCCATGGTCAGGGCACGACGAAAAGCTTCCTCTGCGCCCTGATTGTCAAACAATTGAATGCGACACAGGCCCAGGTTCACAAAAGCCTGGGGCCGCGCCTTATAGAGTGAATCTTTTACCACGTACTCCAGTTGTGCCGCTGCCTCTTCATAGCGCTGCTGCGAATAGAGGAACGTGGCGTAATTGTTGCGCGCGCGAGAGAAATTTCTATCCAGTTTGATGGCTGTTCTGTAGCTCTGCTCGGCCAGCTCAAATTCGCCCGTGCTCTGGTACACCAGTGCAAAAGCCTCGTGCACTTCAGCGTTGTTAGGCTCCATTTCGTAAGCCAGCTTCAGGTTGCGCTTGGCGTTTTCCCAATCACCTTCGCCAATGTACTTACGCGCGAGCTCAACCCGGCGCTCCAGTGCTTTTTGCGGGTCAGCTTTGTCGGTAAAAACGCTCTCCGTAGTGGTAACGCAGGCGCTTAGCATCAATGCCGTGAACAGCGTTGCCAGAATTCGAATTCCTTTCCCCATGCCCATCATTGTCCCTGCCCCGATTGCACATCATTGTTTTGTCGTTGCGCAGCATCCCGATAGCGCTCGCTGCGGCGAGTGCGATCCACTACCTGGCCGACCAATTGACCGCAGGCGGCGTCAATATCGTCTCCGCGGGTAGTTCGCACAGTCACAATATATCCTGCATCTACCAGTACTTGCCAGAACCTGGATACAGCATTACCACTGGGACGACGGTAATCGGACTGGTCAAAGGTATTAAAGGGAATCAGGTTGATTTTGCAGGGATAACCCTTGAGCAACTGGGCAAGTTCCTGAGCATGCTCCCGCTGGTCATTCACTCCAGCTATCAGGGTATATTCGATAGTAACAACACGTTTTTTGTCGCTCTGAGCGTCAATATAGTTCCGAGCGCTCTCCAGCAGCACCGCGATGGGGTATTTGCGATTAATCGGCACCAGTTCACTGCGCAACGCATCGTTGGGAGCGTGCAATGAAACCGCCAGGGAAACCTCACTCACCTTGGCCAACTTATCCAGCGCAGGCACCACACCAGAGGTGCTTAATGTGACCCGTCGCTTGGAAATACCATAGGCATTGTCTTCCATCATCAGGTCCATGGCCGCGACGACGTTGTCAAAGTTGAGCAGGGGTTCACCCATGCCCATCATCACCACGTTGGTGACTATGCGACCCTTGGCAGACTGAAAGGCGTCATAGGATTTAATCGCCAGCCAAACCTGGCCAATAATTTCTGCGGCTGAGAGATCCCGCTGGAATCCCTGCTTGCCGGTGGAACAAAAACTACAATCCAGACTACACCCGACCTGCGACGACACACACAGCGTCGCTCGTTTGCCGTCTGGAATGAGAACAGCCTCTACCAGGCCGCCGCCTTCAACCCGAATTGCCCATTTGCGGGTACCGTCGTTGGAATCATGCTGACTCACAATTTCGGGAGGTTTAATCTCAGCAACGGACTTGAGCTTTTCTCTGAGGACCTTGCCGAGATTACTCATCTCATCAATATCCGTGACTCCGTGGTGATGAATCCACTTTAATACCTGCTGGGCACGGAATTTCTTCTCTCCAAGCTCCAGGAAGTACTGTTCCATCGCAGCCAGAGGCAAACCCAGCAGATTCACCTTTTCAGGCTCCTGCTGGGTTGCGTCTACAGTGCTGGCGATGAGGCTGGTCACGGCTTAAAAGCTCCTAGCGCTCGCAGATATCGCTGGCAGCGAAGAAGTAAGCGATTTCGCGGGCGGCCGATTCGGGTGAATCCGACCCGTGAACTGCGTTAGCGTCGATGCTGGACGCGAAGTCAGCGCGGATGGTGCCTTCAGCGGCTTCCTGTGGGTTGGTAGCCCCCATTAGCTCACGGTTTTTAGCGATGGCGCCTTCGCCTTCCAAAACCTGTACGACAACGGGACCAGAAGTCATGAATTCAACCAGGTCCTTGAAGAAAGGACGCTCGCGATGTTCGCCGTAAAAACCACCAGCAACAACGTCTGAAAGGCGCAGCATTCTGGAAGCTACGATGTGTAAACCGTTGCTCTCGAAGCGAGAGTAAATTTTGCCAACAATGTTTTTGGCGACAGCATCGGGCTTGATGATGGACAGGGTGCGTTCTACAGCCATGGGAGTTCTCCAATTGGAATTTCAAGGATAAACAACTGCCCCGCGGATAGCCTTTTGGGCCCCGCCCAGACAGGTGCGAAATAAGCCGGGGAATTATACGGACTTTAGGTGTTGGTTTCACCCTGATCTTCCGATGTGGGCGATATTAATCTTTCGTTAAATCAATAACTTAACGAAGATGGGAAAATACACACGCTCAGAGTGTGCCGCGGGCGCCATTTCGGCCATCGAGATGAGGGCAACCGAGCTGACCTGAACCAGAAAGCTCAGTCCAGTTCTTCGATCCAGGCCGCCTGAATCGCCTCAAGAATCTTCTCACCTGAGTGATTGGGATCATCGTCAAAATCAGGCAGGGCAAGCACCCATTGACGAAGATCGACGAAATTGAGTGCCAAGGGGTCCACATCGGGGTGTGCTTCGAAAAGTTCGATAGCGATATCGCTTATGTCGGTCCAGCGCATGGTTTTCTCCCTGTGGTTGCGGGATCTTTAATGGCTTTCGGACACCATATTGATCGTATATCGGGGAATTTCTACCACCAGGTCCTCGTCGGCAATGACAGCCTGGCAAGAGAGGCGCGAATCGGGCTCCAGGCCCCATGCCATATCGAGATAATCATCTTCCAACTCATCGGGCTCTTCAATGGAATCATAGCCTTCACGCACAATGATATGGCAGGTCGTGCAAGCACAGGACATCTCACAGGCATGTTCGATATCGATATGGTTGCGCAGCAGTGCTCGACAGACCGTTTCGCCCGGATCGGCTTCGATGACGGCACCCTCGGGGCACAAATTTTCGTTGGGCAGGACCACTATGCGGGTCATTCGCTTACCTCCTGATCAAGCGCTTCCAGGCTCACGCCTGAAAGGGCCTGTTTAATGCTTTTGTCCATGCGTCTGGCGGCAAATGCTTCGCTGGCGCGACCCAGTTGCTCGGTCAGTTTGCGGATATCGTCAATACTTTCACTGGCCGCCTGCTCACGCAGCTCTTTCATCAGGCGATGCAGAGCCTCGCACTCCGGCTGGCTGAGTAGTTCAGAGCCATCTGCTGCGAGGGCTGCCTCCAAGCCGTCCAACAACTGCTCGGCATCCAGGCGCTGCTCCGCCAGCTGTCTGGCATTCTTGTCATCAGCAGCATGGCTGAATGACGCCTGCAACATCTGGGTGATTTGTTCATCGTTGAGGCCAAAGGAGGGCTTTACGGTGACGCTGCTTTCAGCCCCGGTAGCCGCCTCTTGCGCCGAGACATTCAACAGTCCGTCTGCATCCACCTGAAACGTGACCATAATTCGCGCAGCGCCCGCCACCATTGGCGGAATGCCGCGCAGTTCAAACCGAGCGAGGGAGCGTGAATCGGAAACCAGCTCTCTTTCTCCCTGCACGATATGCACCGCGAGCGCCGTTTGGCCGTCTTTAAAAGTAGTGAACTCCTGTGCCCGGGTCACAGGAATAGTCGTATTGCGGGGAACAATTTTCTCCACCAGGCCGCCCATGGTCTCAAGGCCCAACGACAACGGGATAACGTCCAGCAGCAACAGATCGCCCTCCGGACGGTTTCCCACCAGAATATCTGCCTGAATTGCTGCACCCATCGCAACCACACGATCGGGATCAATGTCAGTGAGTGGTTTGCGCTCAAAAAAGTCCGTCACAGCGGCGCGAACCAATGGCACTCGAGTGGAACCGCCCACCATCACCACATTGTCCACTGCTGCAATACCCGCATCACGCAGACAGCGACGACAGGCGCGCAAAGTGCGTTTTACCAATGGTTGTATCAACGCCTCAAAATCGACGCGTGACAAGGTTAGGGATTGGGCGTCGGCCACAATTTCTGCCATGGGCAGGTCGACACTGTTCCCTGTAGACAGCGCCTCTTTTGCTTTTCTGGCCATACTCCGCAGGGCTCGATGTTGGCCACCCGATAACGGGGCACCGGGTCGTTGCTCCAGTGCCCAGCCGGCGACCGCCGCATCCAGGTCATCGCCGCCCAAAGCGGTATCTCCACCCGTTGCCAGCACTTCAAAAACCCCTCGATGCAGCCTCAATATCGATATATCAAAGGTGCCACCGCCAAGATCGTAAACCGCGATCACGCCCTCCTCTCCAGAATCGAGGCCGTAGGCCACCGCAGCAGCCGTTGGTTCGTTGAGCAACCGCATGACCGGCAATCCGGCGAGTGTTGCCGCGTCTTTAGTCGCCTGTCTCTGGGCGTCATCAAAATACGCAGGCACGGTAATCACCGCACCTTCGATCTCGCCACCCAACGCCTCCCGGGCGCGAGTCTCAAGGATCGATAAAATTTCGGCCGAGGCCTGAACCGGGCTGACAGTGCCCTGGGTAGTGACAAAACTCACCATACCTTCCTCATTGTCAGCGAGTTGATAATGAGCTCGTTCTGCCTCCTGTTGCGCATCTGCCCTGCCGCGCCCCATAAAGCGCTTGACCGAAACCAGAGTATCGGCAGGGTGTTCACTGGACAAAGCCTGAGCCACCGCCCCTACTCGTGCGCCGTCTGCACTGGAGTAATTCACCACCGAAGGCAACATGGCCTGACCCTCGGCATCGGAGAGCACCTCGGAACGGCCGCCGCGCACGGTGGCGACAAGAGAATTCGTCGTACCCAGGTCTATACCCACCGCACGCTTGGTCTGGTGGGGTACCGGGGACTGGCCGGGTTCGGCTATTTGCAATAGCGCCATTTAGTTATCCATCAGATCTGATTCGATCTGCTCCGCTTCCTGCAGCAATTTTTCCAGATACTGCATCTTTACACAGGCACTGGCGGCAGCGGGCAAATCAGAATGGGTGTAAGCGCTTTCGAACTCCGCGTGATGCAACTTGATATCGGCAGAAATTTCACCGACCAGATGATCCAGCACTGTGTCGGGGTCAACCAGATCGTGCATGGTCTCCAGTTTCTCGCGCAGCTCCATTTGCTCAATCAGGAACCCGCCGTCTACCTGTTGACGGGAAATCTCCTCCTGACTCATCCCTTTGAGTTCAAGCAAATACAAGGCCCTGGGCAAAGGCGCTTTGAGCACCGCATAGGCTTCATTGACGAAAGCCGAGTACTGCACCGCTATGCGCTGCTCGTGATCAGCCGCACTGGCAAACCTGTCGGGGTGAAGTTCTCGCTGCAGCTGTCGATAAACGTCGCCCAAGGTGACGGTATCGACCGCAAACCGCACCGGGAGATCAAACAGCTGGAAATAGGTCTGGGTAAAGTCAGGGGTTGACATGCCGCCGTGGCCGCTTTGGTTTCGGGCTGGGGATTATACGGTAAAACTTTCGCCGCAACCGCATTCGGCCGAGACATTGGGGTTGCGAAACTGGAGGCCTTCATTCACGCCTTCGCGCACAAAATCGAGTTCGGTGCCATCCAGGTAGACCAGGCTTTTAGGATCGATAAACACCTTCACGCCGTGATTTTCAAACACTTCGTCCTCGGCCGTCAGCTCATCGACAAACTCCAAAACGTAGGCCATACCGGAACACCCAGAAGTAGTCACCCCTAAGCGAATGCCGAGCCCTTTGCCACGCCCTTCCAGCTGCGATGCCACGTGTCGTGCCGCAGACTCAGAGATGGAGATACTACCCATCAAGCGTTTCCTCGCTTGTCGCGTAAATCCTTTACCGCTGCCTTGATAGCATCTTCAGCCAACACGCTGCAGTGGATTTTCACCGGTGGCAGAGCCAACTCTTCAGCTATCTCTGTGTTTTTAATTTGCTCGGCCTCGTCCAGGTTCTTACCCTTTACCCACTCAGTCAGCAACGAGCTGGAGGCGATGGCAGAGCCACAGCCGTAGGTTTTGAACTTGGCGTCCTCGATAACACCCTCGTCATTCACCTTGATTTGCAGGCGCATCACATCACCACATGCCGGCGCGCCAACCATGCCGGTGCCTACGCTTTCATCAGCAGCATCCATCTTGCCGACGTTACGGGGGTTTTCGTAGTGATCCAGTACTTTATCGCTATATGCCATGGTTTTTCTCCTTTACCGCTAGTGGGCAGCCCACTCGATGGTGCTCAAGTCGACACCGTCCTGATACATATCCCAAAGGGGCGAAAGCTCCCTCAATTTACCGACCGCACCGCGCAATTGCGCCACGGCCACATCAACGTCTTCCTCGGTGGTGAAACGGCCAAAGCTGAAGCGCAAGGAACTGTGCGCCAGCTCGTCATTCAGGCCCAGGGCGCGCAGCACGTAAGAAGGCTCGAGACTGGCAGAAGTGCAGGCTGAACCACTGGAAATGGCCAGATCCTTCAGTGACATGATCAACGACTCGCCTTCGACGAATGCAATGCTCACGTTGATAGCGCCAGGCAAACGCTGATCCATGTCGCCGTTGACGTGCACCTCTTCGATATCTTTTATTCCGTCCCAAAAACGCTGTCGCAGGGCTTTTAACCGCACAGCTTCATCTGCCATGCCTTCGTTGGCAACGTGAGCTGCTTCACCCATGCCTACAATTTGATGCGTTGCCAGCGTACCTGAGCGCATTCCGCGTTCGTGGCCACCGCCGTGCATTTGAGCTTCCAGGCGAACGCGAGGTTTGCGACGCACAAACAATACTCCGACTCCCTTGGGGCCATACATTTTATGGCCAGACAAGGACATCAAGTCCACTTTCATGGCCTCCATATCCAGCTCAACCTTGCCCGCGCTTTGTGCCGCATCCACATGGAACAACACGCCGGCGTTGCGGGTGACCTCGCCGATACCGGCGATGTCATTGACCGTGCCAATTTCATTGTTGGCATGCATGATACTCACCAATACGGTGTCTTCACGCAGGGCTTCGGCGACGGCTTCAGGTGTCACCAGACCCTGCTTGTTAGGATCGAGATACGTGACCTCGTAACCTTCTCGCTCCAACTGACGGCAAGTATCCAAAACGGCCTTGTGCTCAATTTTGGAAGTAATTATGTGCTTACCTCGCTTCTGGTAGAAGTGAGCAACGCCTTTGATTGCCAGATTATCGGATTCGGTCGCACCAGACGTCCACACAATCTCGCGAGGGTCTGCATTAAGTAGATCAGCCACCTGGCGGCGGGCATTTTCCACTGCCTCTTCCGCCTTCCAGCCATAAAGGTGTGAGCGGGAAGCCGGGTTACCGAAGTTCCCCTCTACCGACAAGCAGTGGACCATTTTCTCGACGACCCGAGGATCTACCGGTGTCGTGGCCAGATAATCAAAATAGATCGGTTTTTGCATTTTTAACAACTCCGTTACTGCACTCAGACTTCGCTGAGCACCAGCGCCTCGTCCTGCTCCGCACGCGCGTCTTGGCGGGCAGAGATATGCTTTACTTCTTTACGCTCAACTAGGTTTGCCAGACTTATCTGGCTGAGAAAACCATGAATCTGGTCGCTCAGGTCGCACCACAGATGATGGGTCAGGCAGACTTCGCCCTGCTGACAGTCACTGGTGCCACCACAGCCGGTCGCGTCGACTGCCTCATTCACGGCATCGACGATCTGGGCGACGAAAATCTCACCCGTATGCCGACTCAAACGGTAGCCGCCGCCAGGCCCGCGAACGCTGGTGACCAGGTCATTGCGGCGAAGCTTGGCAAACAACTGCTCAAGGTAAGACAGGGAAATATCTTGCCGCCCGGAAATATCGGCCAGGCTGACCGGACCACTACTGCCGTGCAGCGCCAGGTCCAACATCGCGGTCACAGCGTACCGCCCTTTGGTTGTGAGTCGCATACATCTAACTCTTCTAATACCGAGCCTGAAATTATGCAATAACCTACTATTTTGGTCAACTATAAAACCAACTGATTTACTTGGTCTTTAGCGCAAACCCGGACTTTACTTGGGCAACTTGTTTTTGCTCTTACTGACCCATTTCTGGGTCTCAGTGAGAATCCCCCTGAGAATATTCAGCTCCATTTCGTCCAGGCGAACCCGGCTGTATAGACGCCTCAAGCGCACCATGAGCTGACGGGGTGCTGCAGGGTCCAAAAATTCAATATCGGTCAGCGTCTCTTCCAAATGTGAGTAGAAGCGCTCCATGTTTTCTCCGGTGGTAAATGGTGTATCCCACTCCTCATCCTCGGTTTTAGGCAACAATGGGCTGTTCAGTAACATGCGCAATTCATAACAAACGACCTGCACAGCCATCGCCAGGTTCAGGGAACTGTAATCTTCTGAGGTCGGAATATTGAGGTGCAGGTTGCACAACTTTAGCTCGTCGTTGGTAAGTCCCCTGTCCTCGCGCCCGAACAGCACCGCCACCTGCTCGTCATTCGAAGCTAACGCCATTCGCTCCGCGCATTGGCGGGGGTCCAATAACGGCCAGGGTATTCGGCGGCCTCGAGCGCTGGTACCCACCACAAACTGACAGTCTGCAATCGCTTCCTCAAGCGACTCAGTGACCACCGCCGTATCCAGCACATCTGCAGCAGACGCGGCTCGCCAGTCCGCCTGTTCGTCCGGGAACTGCCTGGGTTCGACCAGATACAGTCGCGATAGCCCCATATTTTTCATGGCACGGGCCACACCGCCGATATTGCCGGGATGGCTGGTGTTTACCAGAACGATCCGAATATTGTTGAGATTCATAACAGACAGACGACGCTTTTTTGGGGCGCGAAGTTTAGCAGATTTTTTGCGGCAGTTGCTCTATAATCGCGCGCCCGAGACCGACCAAGGACGACCCCATGGAACCGATGATCAACATAGCGCTGCGCGCCGCCCGCAAGGCCGGAGAAAACATCGTGCGCGCCTCCGATGATCTCGATCGCTTCGACATCGTGGCCAAGGGCGTCAATGACTACGTCAGCGAAGTCGATATCAATGCTGAACAGGAAATTATTTATCACCTGCAAAAGGCTTACCCTGATCACGCAATTCTCGGTGAAGAGACTGGGCTGACCGGCGATGAAAACGCGGATTATCGCTGGATCATCGACCCACTGGACGGCACCACCAATTTTACTCGTGGCATTCCGCACTATGCGGTATCCATAGCCTGTCTGTTCAAAGGCAAACTGGAGCACGCGGTCGTTCTGGACCCTGTTCGTCAGGAAGAATTCACTGCCTCCCGTGGCCGCGGCGCCCAACTCAACGGCCGTCGTATTCGAGTCTCCAATCGCACCAGCCTGGAAGGCGCCCTACTGGGCACTGGCATTCCTTTCAAAGGCCATTGCGAGGACAAACTGGAGCCTTACGCTAAGTCAGTGGAGGTGCTGGCGGGACAATGTGCCGGCATCCGACGTGCTGGCGCGGCATCGCTTGATCTGGCCTACGTAGCCGCCGGACGCCTGGACGCGTTCTGGGAAATTGGCCTGGCTCAGTGGGACATTGCAGCTGGCGCACTCCTGATAAAGGAAGCTGGCGGCCTGATTGCTGATATCGATGCCTCGGATCGCTACATGGAGTCCGGAAATATCGTTTGCGGCAGCCCCAAGTGCTTCAAAGCTGTTTTACAGGCGACCAAGCCACTGCTCGGCTGACCGAACTGAGCGCTTGATCGGGCCAGGCTAGTTAGCGCGCCTCAGGGAGTCAAATCTTCCTGCTCGGCCCCTTCCTTCACTGGAATCATCAAGTCTTCTTTACTCACACCCATCATCAACAGTGCATTTGCCGCTACGTAGATAGAAGAATAAGTACCGATGAATACGCCGACAAGCAATGCAATTGCGAAGGCGTTGATCATCTCGCCACCAAACACAGCAAGCGCTACCAGCACCAGCATTGTCGTCAAGGACGTTACCAGGGTACGGCCAAGAGTTTCGGTCAGGGAAATATTGATCACCTCGACCGGATCTGTCTTGCGTAGTTTGCGGAAATTCTCTCGAATGCGATCCGACACAACGATGGTGTCATTGAGTGAATAACCAATAACCGCCAGCAACGCTGCGAGCACGGTCAAATCAAATTCGACTCCGGTAACCGAGAAGAACCCCAGCACTACCAGAACGTCGTGGATCAATGCCACCACCGCACCTACCGCAAACTTGAGCTGAAAACGAAACGCGATATAGAGCATCACCAAGCCCAACGCCAGCAGCATGGCGAGGCCACCCTGTTCGCGCAGCTCGTCACCGACCTGAGGGCCGACAAATTCGATCCGCCGTAACTCCACGTTGCCACTGTAGGCGCGCTGCAAACCCGCGAGCAGCTGAGCGCCTTCGCTGTCTGAGTAACCCTTGGGCAAGCGAATCAATACGTCCTTGTCAGTACCAAAACTGACCACAATGGCGCCAGCGTAGCCTTCGGCGCCCAATGTTTTTCGAATTGCGGTGAGGTCCGCGGTCTCGCTGTAGTGCACCTCTACCAACGTGCCACCGGTAAAATCCAGACCCCAATTAAGTTGTTTAGTCGCTAGTGAGCCAATGGATATTGCCAAAAGAATGGCGGAGAAAACGAGGGCCATTTTGCGCTGCCCCATGAAATCGATAATTTTCATTGGACGCCTCCTCCAATTGACAGCTTCTCAACACGGCGGCCGCCGTAGATCAGGTTAATCAGGGCACGTGTGCCCAGAATGGCGGTGAACATCGAGGTGACAATGCCCACCGACAGGGTCACTGCAAAACCCTTCACCGGTCCGGTGCCCACTGCGTAAAGAATAATGGCGACAATCAAGGTAGTGATGTTGGCATCCAGAATAGTTGCTACGGCGCGCTCGAAGCCAGAGTGGATGGCCATCTGTGGCGACATACCATTCCTTAACTCCTCCCGTATTCGAGAGAATATAAGCACGTTGGCGTCCACCGCCATGCCCACCGTTAACACAATACCGGCGATACCCGGCAGGGTAAGGGTTGCTCCAATCATGGACATGAAGGCAATCATCAACACCAGGTTACAACTCAGCGCAACTACCGCTGCGATGCCAAATACGCGGTAATAAAGCACCATAAACAGCACCACCAGAGCCAGACCCATCTGCACCGACTTCACGCCCAGACGAATGTTTTCGGCGCCCAAAGACGGGCCCACTGTTCGCTCTTCCACGAAGGTAATCGGAGCGGCCAGCGCACCGGCACGCAGCATAAGGGCCAATTCAGAGGCCTCTAGCGGACTATCCAGTCCCGTAATTTGAAACTGGGCTCCCAGGGCAGACTGAATAACCGGCGCAGTGAGCAGCTTCTTCTCATCGTAAGGTACTTTAACCGCAACCTCTTCGCCGTCTTCACCGCGTTCATAGTGGGTTCGGTACTTGCGTTCGATAAAGAGCACACCCATGCGGCGCTTGATGTTGTCGCGAGTAGCCCGGTTCATCAGCAACCCACCTTCGCTATCAAGGCTGATCTGGACATTGGGCTGACCATTCTGGTCAAAACTGGCCTGGGCGTTAGTGACGCGCTCACCGGTGAGAATCAGCTCTCGCTCCAGCCATTCGCTCATACCCGCACGATCCGTGCTGCGGTACTCAAACCGCTGTTTCTCTGAGGATGCCGCTTCCAACTTAGCCACCATCCGGAATTCCAGATTAGCCACCTTGCCAAGAATACGCTTGGCCTCCGCGGTATCCTGAATCCCCGCCAGCTCAACTACGATGCGGTTCTGACCCTGACGCTGCACCAGCGGCTCTGACACGCCCAATTCGTTGACTCGATTGCGGAGCGTGGTCAAGTTCTGGCTGACCGCATAATCTGCCAATTCCTTGCGGGTAGCGTCAGCCATAGCGCCATACAGATTCCAGCTATCTTCCTCATCAACACGATCCAGCACCAGCTCAGGGTGATTTTCCGCAATGATGGTACGGGCCTGCTCTCGCAGACTCTCTGATTTAAACTTTGTCTCCAGGCGGCCTTTGTCGTCTACGTTGACGTAGCCGCGAATGCGGGCCTCGCGCAAGGCGCGCTTGGTAGCATTGAGGTAATACTCCATGCGGCGCTCAATGGCGGCGTTTACATCCACCTCCAGTTTGAAGTGCACGCCACCGCGTAAATCAAGGCCCAGTTTTACCGGTTGAGCGCCAAAATCGCTCAGCCAGCTGGGCGTTGTTGGTGCCAGGTTCAAGGCCACGATGAAGCCGTCTCCCAGAGCGCGAGACACCTTGGCCTGTGCAGGCAACTGCTTATCCTGATTTTTTAAGCGGATGAGTGCGTTGCGGCCATCGCTATCGATGGTCTCACCAAAATACTCGATTCCAGCCTCATCAAGCGCCTTTTCAGCCCTAACCAGAGTGCCCTTATCAATCAGCTGAGCGCTGTTCTCGCCGGTAATTTGCAATGCCGGGTCGGGCTTATAAAGGTTGGGTGCTGCATAGAAAAAGCCCAGGCACAGCACGGAGAGCACCAGCAGGTATTTCCACAGAGGATACTTATTTAGCATGTATTTAGCTCAGTCAAGGAAGCGGGCAGCGGGCCCGATTCGAAAGTGGCGTCATTATAAGGAATCGGCTCCTCGCCACAAGGGGCCGTTAGCGTAGTGATGGGGCCGGTGCCACTTATTTCAAGTGGACCATCCGGCGGCCATTAGCTTACCCAGGTGCGGGCATTGCGGAACAAACGCATCCAACCAGCATCTTCCGGCCATTCAGTCGGCGCCCAGGAGTTTTGTATCGTGCGGAACACCCGTTCGGGATGAGGCATCATAATAGTGGCTCGCCCATCCAGGCTGCTAAGACCGGTGATTCCATTGGGCGAGCCGTTGGGATTCGCAGGATATGCGCTTGCTACCGATAGGTCGTTTTCCATATAACGCATGGCCACTGTACCGGTGCCCTCGCAATCCTGGATTGCATGTTCGTCACTGAACTCAGCACGTCCCTCTCCGTGAGCCACGGCTATTGGCAGATGAGAGCCCGCCATGCCAGCAAGCAAAACAGAAGGGCTTTCCTGCACCTGCACCAAAGCAAACCTGGCTTCAAACTGCTCAGACCGATTGCGAACGAAGCGCGGCCAATGCTCTGCCCCCGGTATCAAATCCTTCAAGGTAGAGACCATCTGGCAACCGTTACAAACACCCAGGGTAAAGCTGTCTTGCCGATGGAAAAAGTCACTGAACTGCTCGCACACCGACTCGTTGAAGCGAACACTCTTGGCCCACCCTTCGCCTGCGCCAAGGACATCGCCGTAGGAAAAACCGCCGCAGGTCACCAGACCTTTAAAATCAGCCAAAGACTGATGGCCGCCCAAAATGTCGCTCATATGGACATCAAAAGGGGCAAATCCGGCGCGATGGAAAGCGGCGGCCATTTCAACGTGTCCGTTAACACCCTGCTCGCGCAATATCGCCATGCGGGGCCGAACACCCGTATTAATAAAAGGTGCTGCCACATCCTCAGACGGATCAAAGCTGAGGTGCGCCGAAAGCCCAACATCCTGCTGATCGATGCGGCTAAATTCTTCCCCGGCACACTGAGGATTATCCCGCAGCGCCTGTATCTCGTAACTGGTGCGCGCCCATAGTCGGTGAATCGCCGCCCTATCATTTGCAAAAACCTCGCGGTCACCGTCGCAGACCCGCAGGGAGTCGTCGCTGGCAGCGCTACCGATAACATGGGTGCAGCCTTCCAGACCCAATGCTGAAGCCCTGGCGATAAAGCCCGGCATGTCCGCCTCCGCTATTTGCAATACCGCTCCTGCTTCTTCGTTAAACAAGCGGGAGATGTCGTCACCGGGCAATGTGGTGAGGTCAACATTAAAGCCGCAGTGTCCTGCGAACGCCATTTCCACCAGGGTGACCAGCAGGCCGCCATCGGAACGATCGTGGTAGGCGAGCAACTTACCGGCTTGCAGGGTTTCCTGCACCAGGTCGAAGAATGCTTTCAGGTCCTGGGCACTTTCCATATCGGGCGCAGTATCGCCCAACTGTCCACAAGTCTGAGCCAGGGCAGAACCGCCCAGGCGATTGGCACCGCGACCCAGGTCGATTAGCACCAGGCTGGCGTCAGGGTTTGGCTGTAATTGAGGCGTGACCGACAGGCGCGCATCAGTGACCGGCGAAAAGGCCGATACGATCAGGGACATGGGCGCAGTCACCGCCTTGTCTTCACCGTCATGCCAGGTCGTGCGCATGGACATAGAGTCCTTACCTACGGGGATGGTAATACCCAGCTGCGGGCAGAACTCCATGCCAACAGCGCGTACGGTGTCATAAAGCGCTTCGTCCTCAGCCCCGTAGCCAGCCGCACACATCCAGTTGGCAGACAATTTAATGTCTTTGATATCAGCAATGCTGGCCGCACAAATATTGGTGATGGCCTCGGCCACTGCCATGCGGCCTGAGGCGGGACCGTTGAGCAGCGCCAGCGGAGTGCGCTCACCCATTGACATGGCCTCACCCGCAAAAGAGTCATAAGACACAGTCGTCACAGCACAATCAGCGACAGGTACCTGCCATGGGCCGACCATTTGATCACGGGCCACCATGCCGGTTACCGTGCGATCGCCGATGGTGATCAGGAAATTTTTGCTCGCCACCGTGGGCAGCTGCAACACCTGGGCCGCTGCTTCCTCAACGCTGAGGTCAAGCAACAGAGGTATAGCAGGAATAGTCTGGCGGCTCACTTCCCTGTGCATGCGAGGTGGTTTACCGAACAGCACTGACATGGGCAGGTCTACTGGTGAGTTGCCAAACTGGCTATCGGTCAGCTGCAGGTGCATCTCTGCGGTGGCCTCGCCAACCACAGCATAGGGGCAGCGCTCGCGCTCACAAATCGCCTCAAAGCGAGCCAGGTCCTCTGGCTCTACCGCCATGACATAGCGTTCCTGGGCTTCGTTACACCAAATTTCCAGCGGCGACATACCCGGCTCATCATTGGGAACATTGCGTAATTCGAACTTGCCGCCACGATTGCCGTCTTTGACCAGCTCCGGGAATGCGTTGGACAAACCGCCGGCGCCAACGTCGTGAATAAACGCAATGGGATTGGCCTCGCCTAACTGCCAGCAGCGATCGATTACTTCCTGGCAACGACGCTCAATTTCCGGGTTTTGGCGCTGCACTGAGGCAAAATCCAGGTCCTCCGCACTCTGACCGCTGGCCATCGATGAGGCGGCGCCGCCACCCAGGCCTATTAGCATCGCCGGGCCACCCAACGCGATCAATTTGGCACCGGGCCGATACTCGCCTTTTTGCACATGCTCTTCACGCACGTTGCCGTAGCCACCTGCAATCATAATCGGCTTGTGATAACCGCGAATCTCATTGCCGCTGGCGCCGGGCGCCTCGAGTTCGAAACTGCGGAAGTAGCCACACAGATTTGGGCGGCCGAATTCATTGTTAAAAGCGGCGCCCCCAATTGGCCCTTCCAGCATAATATCCAACGCTGAAACGATACGGCCGGGCTTGCCGTACTCACTATCCCAGGGCTGTTGATAACCCGGTATGTTGAGGTTGGACACGGAAAAGCCCGACAGGCCTACCTTGGGCTTGGAACCCCTGCCAACGGCGCCCTCGTCGCGTATTTCACCACCGGAACCGGTCCCGGCTCCGGGAAAGGGAGCGATGGCCGTGGGGTGATTGTGAGTCTCTACCTTCATTAACAGGTGAATATTCTCCTGAGAAAAGTGGTACTCACAGCTGTCCGGGTCGGGATAAAAACGTCCCGCCCGGTGCCCTGCCACTACAGCGGCGTTGTCAGAGTAGGCGGAGAGCACGTTTTCACCGCCTTGCTCATTGGTATTGCGGATCATTTTGAACAGAGACAGCTCTTGATCTTCCCCATCAATACTCCAACTGGCATTAAAAATCTTATGCCGACAGTGCTCAGAATTAGCTTGCGCAAACATCATCAGTTCCACGTCGTTGGGGTTACGCCCCAATTCGGTAAAACTCGCTACCAAATAGTCAATTTCATCCTCTGCAAGCGCCAGGCCCAGTACCTTATCGGCCTGTTGCAGGGCTTCTCTGCCGCCGGCCAGCACATCCACACTGGTGAGCGCAGCGGGCTCCGACTGCATAAATAACTGGGCGGCCTGCTCCAGATCATTGAATACTGATTCTGTCATCCGGTCATGCAGCATATCGACTACTGCCCGGTGCGTTTGATCATCGACAGCGTCGGGAAGCGCCAGCTGATACAGCAGGCCTCGTTCCACCCGTTTTACTTCGACCAAACCGCAGTTGTGCGCAATGTCAGTCGCCTTGCTGGACCACGGCGAGATCGTGCCGGGCCGCGGTGTAACCAGCAAAAGCTCGCTGCTATTACCCTGAGCGACGTGGCCCTCCTCGCTGATAGTGGGGCCGTATTCCAATAATTTCGCCAGTATCGCCTCCCGATCTGCCGGCAACGGTTCTGCAAGGTCAGCAAAATGCACATACTCAGTGTGCAGGAGTTTGATCTCGGGGTGGATAGCGGAAAGTTTTCGAGCCAGTTTGTCCAGACGGAAAGCTGACAAGGCAGGTGCGCCGCGCAGGGTAAGCATGCTTTGGATTGCTCCAGAAGAGGCTGATTTATCGAGGCGGTATTGTACTGTATATGAGCCCATGCCGTTAACCGAAATCAGCGTCCATTACCACGGTAATTCTCCCCCTTTGCGAGCGCTGTGAGAGCGCTAGAATAGAGTAATGATTCGAGCCCTCTCCCTATTGGTTTGCTGCCTGCCTGTGCTGCTGTCTGGTTGCGCCAAACAGGACAGCCTGGAGCACATCAAAGCGAGCGGCAAATTGCAGGTTGTGAGCCGCAACAGCCCCACCACATTCTTCATCGACAGGGGCGATCCTACCGGGTTTGAATTCACCCTCGCTGGCCTGTTTGCCGCCGAACTGGGCGTTGAGCTGGTGATGACACCCGCCTTTAGCCTGGCCGATATTTTTGTAACCCTGGACCGGGGAGAAGCTGATTTTGCCGCTGCAGGGCTATCATTAACTGGCGAACGTGAGGCGCTTTACCCGCACAGCTCACCCTACTACCAATTGCGGCCACAAGTTGTTTATCGGGCGGGCAACTACCGGCCACGCCAGCTAGAGGATGTGGAGGACATGTCCATTGTGGTGCTGGCTGGCTCAAGCCACAGCCGCTCCCTGGAGGCACTGAAACAGGGAGGCTTTGCGACGCTGAGCTGGCGCGAAGTCGATGAAGTCGACTCCATGGAGCTACTGGAGCTGGTAAACACGGGTGACGCAGAGCTGGCGGTCATTGACTCCAACGAATTTGAGGTTCAGCAAAGCCTTTATCCGCGCCTCAAGGTAGCCTTCGACCTTGGGTCCAGTCAGGACATGGTCTGGTATCTTCCTCCAGAGACCGATAATGCCAGCCTGCTCGCTGCCCTAAATGAATTCCTCAACCGATTGGCTGCGGACGGTACACTGGAAAAAATGAAAGAGGAGCACTTTGGGCATAGTCAAACTGTTTCCAGAATCGGCTCACACACGTTCAATCGCAACATGCGCAAAACCTTACCGCAGTATCAGCAACTGATCGAACAGGTCGCCCTGGAGTACCAAATAGAATGGCCACTGCTCGCCGCTATTGCCTATCAGGAGTCTTACTGGGACCCGCAAGCTGAGTCTCCTACCGGTGTGCGAGGCATGATGATGCTTACCGTACCGACCGCTAAGGAAGTTGGAGTCACCGATCGGCTGGATCCGGGGCAAAGCCTGCGCGGAGGGGCGCGCTACCTGAAGCAGATCAAGCGGCGCCTTCCAGATGATATTTACGAGCCTGATCGCACCTATATGGCGCTGGCTGCGTACAACATTGGGCGCGGCCACCTGGAGGATGCAAGATTGCTGACTGATCGCCAAGGGGGTGACCCGCACCTCTGGAGTGATGTCATGCCGCGACTACCCCAGTTGCAAAACAGTAAGTACTACCAAACGGTTCGCCACGGTTATGCGCGCGGTCAGGAAGCGGCAACCTACGTGCAAAACATTCGCCACTACCGGGGCATTCTGGAGTGGCAGGATATCGCCCGCAGTAAATCCTTGCCGCCCATCGAGACAGTAGACTATCTTCCATCAGTAATAGTAGGGCTTAAGCTACAGGCACTATAGCCGAGTAAACTATTTCCGACGCTCTCGGAAAAAAGCCTGCAGACGCTCGCTGCTCATTTCGGCTAGTACACCGCCCTGCCACCGTATTCGGTGATTGTAACGAGGCTCATCCAACAGACTACAGGTGCTGCAAACTACTCCTGCTTTTGGCTCTTTGGCCGCAAACACCAGTTCAGCGACGCGTGCATGAATCATTGCACCGGCACACATAGTGCAGGGCTCCAGTGTGACATAGACAGTCGAACCCGGTAATCGGTAGTTACCCGTCATCTGCGCCGCATCCCGCATAGCAACCACCTCCGCGTGAGCGGTTGGGTCCTTAAACGCGATCACAGAATTCCACCCCTCCCCCAACAGCTGCCCGTCTTTTACAATCACTGCGCCGATAGGCACCTCACCTTCATTGCCAGCGCGATCGGCTAACGCTAAGGCGCGGCGCATCCACTGCTCGTGTTCTGCTGTCGAGATCACCGCTTTATTTCCACTCAATAAAATTATTCAAACCAGGCCTTTTTTACACTGACGAAAGCGCAACAAGGAACCATTTTTAACTCATATATTATCGGGACTATCACACCTCTTGCTCATTTTTAATCGCGTTGATTTCATGTCTCAAGGTGCCAATTGATGTTGTTGCCAGCACAGCCAATATTAACCAACCGAACTCACTGGGAGCGACGATAGCCGTGCTGATAATGGCTGCTGCCCACAGAATTGATTGTGTAATGATAATTTTCTTCACGTTAATTATTCCTTTAATTATGCCCACTCTAGAAAAGCCACATACTCTCTTCATTTACAACAGTAGGTTATGAGCGCTATTTTTCCTTTTGTAACTCACTTGTAACTTACATAGCCTTTGACGAAACTTTCTCCCTCTCGTTTCTTAGGCCATTTCAATACAAAAGCAGATTTTCTCGATCTTGACGATGGCACTGCCAATTTTTGCCTCGCCGGCTCACCAAAGCATTCTTCGGAAAACCAGATTCTGGCGTTCACACTAGCATGTTAAATTGAAAACGGAGTACCTCGAAAGGTAATTTCGTCTTGATATGGATATTTACCATACTTGATGATTCTTCGTGCCCCTTAAAAATCGATTAGAATCAATATTTTGTAACACTTTAGAGCCCCTTATCGGGCTACTTTTTGATGGCGGCGCTGAACGAAGGTGAGTTGCATATTTTTACTCACCCCGATTATCGCCCGGTTGTGCAACAACAATTTGGCGCGATTGATGCTGCATTTGAAAGAGCTGCCCAGCGCCCACTAGGTCAGCATATTGTTAACCAAAAGCTGGATATGCTTTGAACAAACATTCTAGCCGGCCAAAAGAATAACCTATTAAAATCTGATTGCTTGCAAACTTCCCCTTTCGAAAGGCCTTATCAGTCGTGGCGAAGGCAGCGATAACTGTGATCAGCCTTTCACTTTTTTATGCATCTAGTGCGTTTACTAATATCGAGTTTACTGTGCTTCCGGCATTACGGTGTTTCGCGATCGCTTTATAGTCGTCGGAGTTCATCCAGGTTAAAGCTGATTCTTTTGATGGGAACTCAATAATCACCGACCTTGTATCATCCCAAGTGCCCGCTAAAACAATGGGGTCTTCATCAACACTCAACAACTTGCCGTCGAACCTTTTGAACACTTCTGGGAAACCAGCTGAGTATTTATCGTATTCACTTCGATCATGTATCTTAAATCTAGCAATGATATAAACGGACATTCTGTTTAACTCCTAATGTTGTGTTAGTTTTGAGTGCCCACCGTGAGCACTAATAATCAATCAGATAACTAGAGCCTCGCGGGCAAATTTTTCAGCGAACTTAGTGGGCGTGATCGCGTTTCTTCATTTTTACAGGACTATGCATCTGGCTTTAACCCGCTTTCTCTCAATCTCTATCCTGGTCATGGCTTTATAAACATAAAACCAAACTTATCTATGCGTTGTGTCTACCCAATCAATAATCATATCGGCAAATAATTCTGGTTGATCAGCCCAAGCAAGATGGCCTGCTTCCGGCAGAATTTTTAGCTTGCTTTGCGGCAAGGCTGCATCGAGGTATTCAGCATTAGCGGGGTCGAACATAACATCGAGCTCACCCCAGAAAACCAAGGTGGGTATATCGATTTCTTTCACTCGACCTGCGAGCTCTGCAGCTTTGGAACGAAAGTCCTTAAACCAATAAACCACCTCAGCGGCGCGCCCCGAGTAAGCCCGCTTATAATCATCTACTTGCCTAGCGTTGGCCCGATGGCGGATAGCCCCGAGTTTTGACGAGAAAGCGATGAGTGGCCCGGCACCTAACAAACCTGTAGTGAAACGCATGAAACCAAACTTGGCCAACATATTGATCATAAACGCCAGCTTGAACGGGCCAGGCGCACCGACACCATGCCCAACCGCTAAACTAGCTACGCGATGTTTATGGTTGAGTACATAGGCGAGCGCTGCTCCCATGCCCACATCCGGCCCGACCAGATGGATGTCATGCAGATCAAGCTCATCAAAAATCGCAGCCAGATGAGCACCCTGAGCGGTAGGTGACATATCTTTGCGGTCACCTTCAGAAGCACCGAATCCCGGTAGGTCGATGGCAATTACATGACATTTCTCTGTCAGTGCTTCCCAGGAACCTGTGAAACTCAGAATACTTTCGGGGAACGGGCTGAGCAATACCACCAGCGGTGCATCGGCTGGCCCGGATTCAGCAAGGCGAATATTGCGGTTTGCTATTATCCGAGTTTCAGTTGGAATGGTTATGTCCGGCGATTCAAACGATACCGCCGACTTACGGGCTGCTTTCACTTTTGTCCACTCGGGTGACACCAACAGCAGCGCAGCAGCGTTGAGTTGATCGTAGACGTTAAGTTTTTTCATATTACTTTTCCATCAAAATGGTTAGTGTTCAGCTGCCTTTGTAAATGCGACCTCTCTCCGGTTAGTCGTGCTTGCCTGCAACCCAACCGTGCGCGGCGAGTTGGTCCTTTGCAAAGCTCTTAGGTGAGTTTTCTAAGGTGGTTGCCATTGTGTCGTTCCATCGATTCAGAAAACCAAATAGCGAAATTACCGCCACAACTTCTACAGCCTGCTTTTCGCTAAACTGCGCTAACAACTCACTCATGTGCTCAGCTTCTACCGCGTTGGGTACCATGCCCGCGTGCACTGCAACTCTAAGCGCCGCTTTCTCCTGGTCGGAAAACAAGTCGCTTTTCTCAAACTCAAATACCGCTTTTATTTTCTCTTCGCTGACATTGTTTTTTTGTGCTGAGTTAGCCGTATGTGCTTGGCAATAACGGCAACCCGCTGCGTTACTTACTGCGAACGCAATCATTTGCTTTAGGCCAGCGTCTAGTTCGCCACTGTGCAGAATCGTTGCACCAAGCCCTCCAAAAGCTTGAGTAAGTTCTGGCCAATGCGCCATGGTCATCATGGACGTTGGCAGAAAGCCCATAGACGCCTCCACCATTTGCAATATCGGCTCTAACTCAGCTAATTCCTCGCGCATCTTAGGTATGATATGTGTCATTTCATTCCTTATATTTTTTTCTATGAGTCTATTTTGAGGAGCTGCTTACCAAGATTTTGCCCAGCATAAAGCCGCTGTAAAGTGGCGGGAATATTTTCAAAGCCTTCCTGTAAGTCGACCTGATAAATTAATTGGCCAGATGAAATCCAGCCCATTAACTCTTGAATGGCTTCCATCGCTCGCGGCATGTAATCTAAAATAACGAATCCTTCCATTCGCGCTCGGTTAATGGTCAGGTTCGACAAATTTGAGGGTCCAGGTATCGGTCCAGTCGCGTTATAACCAGAAATACTCCCACACAAAACGACGCGAGAACGCAGATTAAGGTGATCCAGGGCCGCCTCGAGGATGGTGCCGCCTACGTTATCGAAGAATACGTCCCACTTGTCGGGACAGTGATGAGCAATTTGCGCATTAACATCTTCATTTTTATAGTCGATGACGGCGTCGAAGCCAGCAGTCTCTTTTAACCACCGACACTTATCTGGACCACCAGCAATACCTACGACACGGCAACCCTTAATTTTAGCGATCTGACCAACAAACGAGCCAGTAGAGCCCGCAGCACCAGAAATAAGAACAGTTTCACCGGCCTTAGGCTGACCAATCTCCAACAAGCCAAAATAGGCGGTGAGCCCCGTTATACCAAGCACGGACAGCATCATTTCAGGCGAGACCCCTGCTGGCAACTTAACCAAACCCATTGGGCCCTCGCCGGGGGCTGCAACCACATAATCTTGCCAATAGCCGGTGGTTTGCACTAGATCTCCTACTTGGAAATCTGCATTATGCGACTCTATTACTGTGCCAACAGAACCTGCCCGCATAGGCTCTCCGATGGCCACTGGCGGCAGATAAGCCTTACGGTCAACCATCCAGTTTCGTTGTGCCGGATCAAATGATAAGTAAAGATTCTTTATTAGCACCTCACCACTTTTTGGCTCAGGAATCGGGGTTTCCGCATACTTAAAATTATGCGGACCAACCATTCCAGTAGGTCTCTCGGCTAATAGCCATTGTCGATTTATGTTCACGATAGCTCTCCCAATGCTCTTTTCATTTTTACTTCTCCTGTCTACAGATACCTGTGCTTATTTGGCAGCCAAAAAACTTGTTACCTGCCGTGATGGTATAAAACCAGGGCAATTTCATGGCGTTGAAATTCAAGCTCAACCGTTTAGCCTGATTAAAATACGCTGGGCTTACAGTTAGATTGAGCCAAGAATTTTGCTGATATTCTTGCGAAACTTTTTACCGAAGGGCGGACGCGCGCCAATAATAGGCAAGACGTCGATCATGGTTTGACTATAAATCGCACGGGCGTGGCTCATGCCTCTAAACCCTTCTGGACCGTGGTAAGCACCCATACCAGAAGCACCGATACCACCAAATGGAAGATCCTCTTGTACGTAGTGAAGTGTTATATCATTGATACAAACACCACCACTTTGCACATGACTTAATAAGTACTCCTGCTCTGACTTATCTTTACCGAAGTAATACATGGCAAGCGGATTTCGACGGGGTTCAATCATATCTGGAACCTCAGCCACATCAGAGTAGGTCATCACGGGAAGAATAGGACCAAATATTTCCTCGTGCATAACCAACATATCTTCATTAACGTTTTGTAAAATATGTAAGGGCATACGACGATTGTCTTCAGACGCACGCGTCTTGTCAGCACCAACAATCGTAAGCTTGGCTCCCTTAGCAACTGCGTCATCAATGTAGTTCTGTAACCTGGCGAAGTGTCTTTCGTTGATAACACCCGCATAATCCTCATTTTCAGTAATGTTCGGATACATTGACTGTACTTCCTGAACCACCCGTGCAATAAGCTGCTCCTCTAGCTCATCCGGCACGACAACGTAGTCTGGTGACAAGCATAATTGACCACCATTCAAAAGCTTACCGAATGTCAGGCGTGTCCCGGCCAAATCAAGCTTTGCGCTACGACCAATAATGACAGGTGACTTGCCGCCAAGTTCTAGCGTGACGGGAACGAGATTTTTTGAGGCTGATTGCATTACTTTTGCGCCGATATTAGTAGACCCAGTAAACAGAAGATGATCAAAAGGCAATTCCGCAAAACGTTGACTGATTTCTGCGCCACCAGTTACGACCGCGACTTCATCTTCTGGGAAATATTTGGGCACAACTTCGGCGAACAATGCCGCCGTTTCAGGAACGAACTCTGAAGGTTTCAATAAGGCTCGGTTACCTGCAGCAAGCGCGCTTGTAAGCGGCGCAACAGTCAAACCAAAGGGCAGATTCCAAGGGGAAATGATGCCAACAACGCCCTTGGGGAAATGCCTAACCTGGCTGTTTCCGCCCAAAAGATTCATCGGTTTATTAGTTTTCCGTTTTTCAGGCTTCATCCACTCTTTTAAATGTTTCATGGAATAGTCGATCGCTTCGACCTTTGACGCAAATTCTGAAAACAAACTGAATTCATAGGATCGTGCCCCACCAAATTCGCGTTTTGTTGTTTTTGCGAACTCGATTTTATTTTCAACAATCAGTGCTTTGAGTCTCTTTAGACGGTCAATCCTCGTCGAATAGGTGACTTCGCCCTCAGCACGAAACTTGCTTCTCTGCAGTTCGACTAGTGCTTCCAGGTTTTGAGTATCTAATTCAGTGACGTTTTGGTGTTTGGCTGTGCTCATAATTTCTTTCTCTGGTTGATATGCATTCGTTCTATTTTGGCAGCGGCTAGGGAGCTTGATTCGCTTAAATCTTGGATACAGCTTCCGTGCGAATGCCCTCTATGATGCGAACAGCATTCTTAATGAAGAGAGGCTCGGACGAAAAGCTAGCGATAAGATTTTGAACATCCTCAGGCAGTTCTTCGTGATCAAGTGATGGACCCTGATCCCCTTGGGCTGCACCAATTAAAAGGACGCCCATTGTTTTTACTACCTCTATTGCTTGCGCTTCACTCAAACTGAGTGAGATAGACGTGGCCGCAGCAAGCGCCTCTACCTGATTTATGAACACCTGTTTAGAACTGATGAGCCGAGGGATGGCAACATTGTGTTCGATCATATGTTCAAGCCTGATCAGTAAAGGTAAGAAGGTGCCGTCTGCCGAGGCAGTGCTAAATAGTATTTGGGAATACACCTTACTCGTCATGGCATCAGATAAGTCATCGATGAAAACCTGACTCCATCGAATCAGGCTTTGCTCATAAAGAGTCAGGAAAAGCTCTTC